>Ga0207433_10006713_pt1 | contig 19714 bp, 11 predicted proteins | sample YelNatPaOPGAMG01_FD_187559 | JGI IMG/M metagenome (GOLD analysis project Ga0207433, IMG submission 187559) | Hot spring thermophilic microbial communities from Obsidian Pool, Yellowstone National Park, USA - OP-RAMG-01 (SPAdes) (version 3) | ecosystem: Environmental > Aquatic > Thermal springs... | reverse complement strand
TTCCTGGTGGACGTCTCGGGTAGCATGCGTTCAACGCTCGGGCCGCCGTCTTCGGAAGCGCGAGCGTTTCTCGCGCGAAATCTCTGGCAGGACGCCGGCGTGTTCCGGCCTTCGCAAACAGCGATGCTGCGTACGTTTACGGTTCCGGGCTTCGACACATTGGAGCACCGGGGCTCGATGGATGCGAAAGTGCTCGAACGCATTCTTCTGGAGCGAATGCCGATCTCGAACCGCGACACGGACCTCCGGCACGCGTTGCAAGTGGCGAGCGCAGCAGCGGGGAAAAAACTGACGTTGGCCTGGATCCTCACCGATAATGCGAACGACCCCAAAGGCACAGGCGCCGATATCGAGAACACCCGGCAGTTCTACGGAGACCTGTTTCAGGGGGACCGGCGCGTGCGCCGCGTCTACTTCTTCCCCATCGGCCAACACAAACTCGTTCTCTACTTGCTCCTGATCTCGCCGGATCCGGCGTTGAACGGCTTGGATATCGACGCCTTTGAAGACCGGCTTACTGCATTCGGACGTCGACTCGGCGCGCCACGAATCCGCGTTAAGCCTGTCGGTGGCGAGTCGCCGCTCGAGATTGACCGCCACTTGACCACCCAGGTTGGAAGCGGCGTGTGGGGCGAGGTGATCGGGTCGGGTACCAAGGCGGAGGTGATCGTGCACGGGCTCAAAGAAGGACAGCCACTCGCGGCCACTTTCCAGCTTCGCCTCCGCTCGCGCTTCGACGAGTGGCGGATCGAAACCGCCCACGTCGAATCCGCCAGAATTCAGGCACTTCGATCCGACGACTTCGAGAACATCGAACCGCAGATGTCAGCGGGTCTCAGCCCCACGCTAATCTCGGCCGATCCGCGGGGCGTTTCGGTGCTGACGTACTCGCTTTCACTCGGGTCACAGGGCGAGGCCCCGACACCGAAAGCCGCGTTTTTCCATGCCCCGGCTTTTCTGCCGGACTCGACCGGCATAGTCAACGGCCGGCTGGTGGTGAGGATCGGATCGCCGAAACTACGTTTCAAGATCTTCAACGACGACGCCACGACGCGGGCAGTTCGGTCGATCTTCCATCTAGAAGACATTGAGTACTTTGTCCCACGCGCCGCAGCCGACCAGGCGATCCGTCTCGACATGTCGCTGCCCCTACGGTTCGAGGTGAAGTACGATTTCTGGCCCCGCCTACTTGCGGTTTGTGTTGTCGGCCCGGCGTTAATAATTCTGCTCGCGTTGTTGCTGCTCAGCCGCCGCCGTCCGCTGCGATGCCGGCTGGAGGGATACCAGAACGAGCCGTTCGCGCTGCTGTGCGGCCGGCGGGTGCCACTCTCGTCGGACAGTGGGACGCTGGCGTGGCTCTCGCGCGACGCTCTCGGGCGCGTCGTTTGCCGGCCGGAGGCGGGTGTTCTGCTGAACGGGAAGCCACAGGCTTGCCGGCTCGGAAACGGTAGCGCCCTGACCGTCCAAAAAGGCGAAATCGAGTACCCATACCGCCTGGAGTTGCTGAACACGGACGGGATGAAGCCGGATGGCGGCACGGAAGCCCGGCAATACTACTAACAAAGATGAGGTGATGAGAGAATGCTCTTCTCCGCTGCGAAGTCCCAGGCACTGCTGATAGCACTGGCCTGCGCGGTTATCCTCCCCACTGCATTTGGACAAGCGCAGGAATCTGCGCCTGCCGAGTACCAAGTCATCAGGGTTCAGTTCCGCGTACTGGACCTGGACGGCCGCCCGCTCGAAAAGGCAACTGTTGCTGCGACTCTTGACCCTGACTCCGCCAACCGGGCACCGGACCGCGTTCTGCGTGCGAAGACAGCCGGAGATGACTATGTGTACTCCCAGGATGATCAGCGGGGGACCGTGTTTTCGAATGAGCAGGTGGTGGACGCCCAGGGCTTCTGCAGGGTGCCGTTCGTCGTCTATTCGAACCGCAGCGAGCCTGTCGATTATGAACTGAACGTTCAGTACGAGCAGGCCGGCACGAACGTGATCGCCCGCCGCGACGCGAAGCAGAGCTTTACCGGATCGAGCAACAACAGCGTGTTGACGATCCACACAAGCGTGCGCCGCAAGGTCGCCACGTCGCTGGCGCTATTCGGCGTAATAGCGCTGTTGTGCGTGACGATCATCGGCGCACTGCTGTTCTTCCGAGGCGTGTACCCGCGGCTCATTGATGGCGGCCGGGGGATCGACCTCAGCCGCGCGTTGTGCTGGTCGGGCGTGCTGTTCGTCTTCCTCCTCGCGCTGGGCGTTCTGTACTGGTGGTTGCTGCCGTACGTACTCGGCATGTGGGTTTTTCTCGCCCTGCTGTTTATTATCTGGTTCGTGCATTTCCTCGTGACGGTGCTGCCGCGCCGGAGCCAGGCATAGGGGGAAAGGGATCGTCATGAGTTATCGACTCTTAAAGGAAGAAGCGGTCGCGGGTAAGAAACTTGGGCAGGAGGGCATCCGGCCAACCGTCGTCGTCGGCCTCGGTGGGACCGGTGGCGACGTGCTTCTGAAGATCCGCCAGAAGCTGTACGAGCGCTACGGCAGTCCCTCCGCCTTTCCCGCGGCGCAGTTCGTCTACATCGACACGGACACGTCGAACCAGCACATCGATTCGAGGCTGCTGGACGAGTTCAAGTTTTCGCCGTCCGAGCGGGTGGACGCCATCGTTGCCAATACAGCAACGTACACGGCGAACCTGAACATGCACCCGCTGATCAAGGCGTGGTGGTATCCGAGTCTGAACGACCTGGCGTCGATCAACGTCGGGGCAGGCCAGATCCGGGCATACAGCCGCCTGGCTTTCTACGTCAACTTCGACAAGATCAAGAACGCGATCGCGATGGCTGTTCAGCGCGCGATGGCGAGCCCCACCGCGATGTTCGAGCGCCACCGCATCCAGGTGGATACCGCGAAAGGCGTTTACATCTACGTAGTCGGGTCGATCGCAGGCGGGACCGGCAGTGGCATGTTCATCGACACCGGCTTTCTCGCAAAGACACTTGCAAGCCCGGTGACCACGGTCGCGTATCTGGTTTTCCCGGGCGTCTTCCAGCACGCGCAGGAGCGCATCTTTGCGAACGGCTATTCGGCGCTCAAAGAACTCGAGCACTTCACGTTTCCCGAGAACCGATTCCCATATGTCTGGACGCCGGGATATCCGCCGGAAAGCAAACGGCCGCTTCCGCCACCGCCGTACGACTACTGCTACATGGTGGACAACGCAAACGCGACCGGCACGGCGATCAACTTCGAGTCCCGGTACGGGTTGTTCGAGATGGTCGCAAACAACATTTTCCATGATTTCGGGGCTTCGGATTTCGCGGGCCACAAGCGCGCTGTCCGGGTGAATCTGGACAGCTTTCTGACGAACTTCTACGCCTCCGAGATCCTGGACCCGCAGGACCCGAGCAAGAGCCTCCTTACGGAAGCCTTCACGACGCGCCATTCGGCGTTCGGGCTGACCTCGATTCAGTACCCGGCCGACCGCATCCGGCACGCCTGCGCGGCTCGTCTCGGCGTGGACGTCATGCACCGGCTGGCGACCGGCAAGCTGCCCGAAATGGAGATGACGAAATGGGTGAGGGAAACCTTCTTCCGCGACTCCGTCAGCCTCTACAACGGCAAGCGGACGGTGCAGGGGCGGCTCACAGAAGCGAACGACCTGCTCGACGCACTATACGAGTCCGACGTGCCGGGGAAAACGCTTGACAGCATCGTTCAGAACTGGCGCACAACCGTCGAGGGGGATGTCAAGAACGAGCAGTACCGGGTTCGCAACGTTCCGTTGAGTGACTACCTGCGCGCCGAAGTCGAGCGGCAGCTCGTCGCTCTGCGTGACGACCGCTATGACCCCGATTGGCAGAAGTGGGGCGACTACAGCAGGACCATCCGCCGGAACAAGGAGAACTTTCTCAAAACAGAAATTCTGGGTGGCGCCACACCGGACGGCAAGCCCGTCCTGTCACGCCTCGACCGCGCCGTCGCCGATATCGTTAATGACGAGAACAAGGGCATCCAGTTCGCGCGCATGCTCCTCAAGGAGATCCGGCGCATCCTGAGCGACGACGCTTATCCTTACCTCTCCGCACTGCGCCGCGAGATCACCGACCTTCATCGCGTCGTTGCCGATAAGCAGAACGCCTATCAGAAGACGCTCGCCGAGATCCGCGCCAGGGAGAACGAGGCGGGGCTGAAGCGGCTGCTCTTCGGCAAAGCCACGATGGATCAACTCACCGGCGCGTTCTTCCGTCAGGTGGGCGAGTACCTATCAGCCTGCATCAAGCTGAGGGCCCGTCAGGAGGCGATGGATATCTGCCAGCGCGTGCTGGACCATATCGGTGTCGAGCAGCACATCGTGGATGAAAAGGGTGCGGACGCGGTATCCGAGACGGGTTTGCTGGCGCGGCTCACCAGCCTGGAGAAGACGCTCAAGATCCTGCGCGACGGACTCGATTTTCGCCGCCAGGAATTTTCCAAGCCGAAGAGCGACGAATTGACATTATGGCTATACGAGCCTGGCGACATCGACGACGTCTACTACCCACGCTACCTCGGCGTGGATGAGTCGACCCGGTCGCGACGCGTTTCAGAAGAGGCTGCGTCAATATTGAGGGCCCTGCCTTCGCTGCAGGACTCCGAACAGGTCGGCGTGCGTCTGATGGACCTCCCCGAACTGGTCGCGCGTCACGGCGCCGATGCCACCCTTAGGCTGATCACACAGCAGACCTCGAAGGTGTTCGAAACGCTGACGGACGATTTCGAAGTGCTCGAACTCTTCTTTAAGAAATTCCCCAACGAGCCCGAGCAACTCGGGCAACTGAACCTGCTCTATCAAAAGGCGCAGGTCTGGATGCACGGCTCCAACGACAGCAATTTCAAGCTCACTACGGACAAGCGCATTCTGCTGGTCGGCATGTACGACGATCCTCAGAAGCCGAACGTCTACACCCGTTTCCGGGATATGCTGCGCAACCAGATCTCGACACCAGACGAACCGGAGATCGGGTTCTTCAATTTGAAATCGAAAAACGAAGTCGTCTTTTACACCGAAGCCGCCGGATACCCGATCTGCTACTCGCAGTCGGTCCATGACATGCGCCCGATCTACGACAAGCTGCTGCTAGACCGGCTCCTCAACCTGCACTCCGACCGAAACGAATTTCGGTTCAAGGATATCCTCGAAATTACGGAGTCCGAGCGTGCCGACCTCGAACAGGCTACGGAAGTGTTCCTGCTCGGGCTGATCCTCGGCATCATCGGCGTTCACTTCGACGATGAAGACAACGTCTTCTACGTTGAACAGCGCATCGGCATCCGCCAGGACCAGCGCACGCTCGGGACCGAGCACAGGGCCATCCGCGTACTCATGCGCAGCACCGATCTGCGGCAGAAGATCGCTAGACTTGTCCGCCAGCGCGAGGATGAGTTGCTGCGCGATCCCGCTGACTGGATCAAGTACTACGTCGTTATCTCCTACTACCAAGATCAGATTTATGCGCCCATCCGGACCACAAACCTCGGCAAGGACATGCGCGAGCAGGCGACCACGGAGAACCTCGTCTTGCGCAAGAAGTTGAAGGCAGCAGAGAAGGTCTGGCAGGGGGAACTCGATGACCTGCTCCGCAGCGCCGCCGATCTCGACACGCGCTTCGAAGAGGCCGCGCGCGATCTGGGAGCGAAAAAGCAAGATCGTTCTCTGTATGCGGTGCGCCACACATGGGCGAGCCGCGCGACGGTGGACCTGTAATGCTTTGCCCGAACTGCGAACAATGGGAGATTACCCAGGCCGATAACTTCTGCTCCTGGTGCCGGCACAAGTTCGTCCGGCTGGCGGCGGGGTTATCCTGCTCCGATTTCTTAGTCCAGGAGATCTCGCCGCTTCTGGAGCTGACGATCCGAAATCTGTCCGAGGGCGGAGCGCGAATCGAGACGTTGGAGTTCTCGCACGATTGGATTCGCCGCGCGGATACGCGGGTTCCGCTGCCGTTCGACCTCGCCGCCGGCGGCACGCTGAAGCTCCCACTCGAAGTGCGGACGCTGGACCTGCCCGATGCCTCGTTCCAGGGCTCCGTATCGGTCGTTTCGAGCATAGGCACCGAGCGCCTCGAATTCTTCGTGGGGCCTCCGCCTGACCTCGAAATCGAGGTGCGCGACGCCGTGCTTTACGTGGACGGACCCGGCACCTCGGTCACGCGGGGATGCCTGCGCGTGCAGAACGGCGAGCTGCTACTGGAAAGGATATCGCTCGACCCGCCTATCTCGGGTCGTGTGACAACCGAGGCCAGCGACCGCCTGCCGCTGCGGCTTAGAAAAGGAGATGCGCTCCCGATCAGGGCCGAATTGAATCTTTCCGAAATCGACGTGCAGGAACTGCCATCTCAGCACGCGATACGGCTCGTGGCCGAAGGGGGAGACATGCGGTGGGAGCAAAGCTTCAACGCTAGCTGCTGCCGAGCGCCCCGGCTCACGATATGGGAAGAGAAAGAGCCTTTGTTCCGGCTCATGGAGGGGAGGCCTGGCCGCGTCACATTGACGCTTCAAAATGCCGCTCCGGAATCGGCTGCGGACCCGGCGGGCAACGGACCGCTCGAAATCCGCGCGATTGCAATATCGACGCCGGACGGAGGACACGCCGAGTGGATCCGGCCCGCCGGACACGAGTTTCCTTTGGTTCTCCATGGCGGCGAGAAACAGACGCTCCCCTTTGAATGCGACCCGGTCCCGCCGCCTGGCCGCTATAACGTGCTGTTCCGGTTGGAGACCAACCTCGAAGAACCGCAACGCCTCGTCGGACTCGAAATCGTTGTTGAACGCGCAGCAGCTTTTGAAGGCATACTCGCGATCGACTTCGGTACCAGCAACACCTGTTGCGCCGTGATCGGCGATTTCGACACGCAGCCGCGCATGGTGCCAGTGGTATCGGCCGCAGGCGCGAGGACGACCGTGCCGAGCATGGCACAGTATCTGCGGCTCAACGCCGACGGCACAAAAGAGATCCGCATCGGCAGCATCCAGGCTCTACTTGACACGTACGACCGGGTGGCGAGCACCGTTCGCCCTCCGAAACGTGATATCGGCTCAGACGCGGATCGGGACCGCATCGAGATCCGCTATGCCGAACCGCCGCACCAGTTGGTGCGCTACACACCACGCGAGGTTGTAGCCGACTATCTGGAGAAGCTGCGGGTCGCCGCGGAGAACTATGGCCGGTGCACATTTGAGCGGCTGGTCATTACGCACCCGGCGCGCTTCAGCCTGCGCCAGATCCGAAACCTGATCGCGGCGGTGCGCGATGCGTTCGGTGCGGAGTGTGAGGTGACCACACTCCAGGAGCCCGTCGCCGCCGCTTTGAACTACATCGTGAGTGAACAGGCACTACGGACCGGCAAATACGTGCTCGGCGTGGTCGACTTCGGCGGCGGCACGACGGATATCACCGTTATCGAAGTAGAGAACCGCCGCGTTGACGGCCAGGTAAACGTTTATCCGCACCTGGCCGGCTCGACCGGCAAATGGTTCGGCGGAGACGATCTCACCAGGTTCGTGCTTGAGCGTGCGCTCGAACGGTGTAACGAAGTGGCAACCGACTTCTTCCCGGACGGCCGGGTGCTGATCGATCCGGCCACCTCGGCCGATGCCGAACTCCGCGCCCATGCTGCGTTGAATCGGGCGCGGCTGCAGCGCTGGGCGGAAGAAGTGAAGCTGCACCTTTTCTCTGGGCCCTCGGCGGCGCTGCCAGCCGTGCTCACGGAGCCGCTGCGGTTAGCCGTTTTTCATGACAGCGGCGCCGACGAGCGGCCGTTCGACTTCTCCCAGGTCGCCCCTGTCCTGGGTGAGCTGAACCAGTACCTGTCGGAGGAACTCGAACGCTTTGACGCGATGCTCCGGCATCTGCTTCAGACCTCCGGGCGCGGACAACTTGATGTCGTGTACCTGTCGGGCAAATCCAGTGCCATTCCGCTCGTGCGCGAGTTCTTCGGTTCGCGGTATTCCAGTACGCTGCTCGCACCCGAGCCGAAAGAGTGTGTTGTGCGTGGTGCCTGCCTGTACCAGAAACTGCTGCATAGCATAGATCTGGCGCTGCACGTAGAGGGGGAAGGTGCGCTCAAGACGACAACTTCCCGGCTCGGGATTCAAAGCACCGGCCCCGGCGGCGAGTCGGTGTTCAAGGAAGTGTTCGGGTTGGGAGTGCGGATACCGTGCTCGGGTTTGAAAGCGAAGCTGCCGCACTTTCGGCTGAGCAGCAGGTCGCGAATCCGCCTACTCGAAAACGCGAGCCCAGACCAGGACCTACTTGAAATTGGCGGCGCCGAGAACCGCGACGTGAGCGAGATCGGGACCTATGTCCTGAAGCAATCGCCGTCGAGCTTGGGCAAGACGCCGGTCGAGGCCGAGCTCGAGTTCACAGTAATGGAAGATCTCGAGCTGAAAGTTGTGGCTCGTATTGAGGGGTGTCCGGACCCGCTGCCCTTTGTCCCGGTGCACGAATCGGAGTCAGGGAAAATATGACGAGAGCCCGTATTTGCGTATTGCTGTTGAGCCTGGCCGTGGCGTGCCCCGCGGCATCGAATCAGCCGAAGAAGCACCTTCGCACGGAGGCTCACAAAACCTCGGCAGCGAAAGACAATTCGGCAGTCAAGGACACTCCAAGCGCAACCGACCCAGCGGAGACATCTCCGGTCCCTCCAGCAGATACTGATGAGACGCAAACCCGAACGACGCCGCCAGACCCCGGTGCGCCTGTTTCGAGTCAAGCCCCAATGCCTTTGCTGGAACTGGCCGCGGCGGTGTTCTGTCTCGTATTGTCCTCCGTCGGCGTTGTGGTCTCTCTGCTCGCAGCTCGTCGGGCAGAGGCATGCGGACGGGCACTCCACGCCGAGCATGGGACGGCGGCGGCCTCGTTCCAAACCACCGATCAGAGATTCGCTCGCGATGCCGCGCGCATGGACTCAATCGAAGCCGCGCTCGATACGCTTTCCCGCCGTTTCGAGCACCGGATCCAGGCCGAAGTGGACTCGATCCGGCGCGATTACACCAGCAACGCCGACTTCTCATCTGCCGCCGCGATGCTCTCGGCCGATCTCGACCGTGTGGCGGAGGGCGTGCTAGACGAGGTTCGCCGCACGGCCGCGCTCGTTCAGCAGAACACGCGGGTTGCGACGGAGAAAGTAGCCCAGGTCGCGGAGCGCCACGAAGTGAGGCTACAGGCGCTTGAAAGCAGCGCCGGCTCTCAGCTTTCTGCTTTGCTCCACTCGCTCGCCGGCGCGAGCGTCGATTTTTCCGGAGTTCAGCTCGGGGCCGCAGCCGAAGCCGCCCAAGGAGCTGTCTCTGCCTACCTGCAGGCAGCGGGGCCGTCTGTGCCGGCTGAGTGCAAAACTCTATTCGAGTCCGCCGAATCGCTCGAGCGTTCGTTACGCGACTTTCAGGGAGCAGTGCGATTCGCAAACGCCGCGACGGGGGCGAAGATTAATTTGCTGGTGAATGCCGCGGGGGACCTGAGGCAGGAAATCGGCGGCCTCATCGCCGAGTCGGCCGACAGAAAAGCGCGGCTGCACTTCTCGGTAGACTTTTCAACGCTGCGCAGCAGCCGCGAGGCTCTGACCGCCGCGATTGCTGCGGGACTGAAAGACGCTATCCTCCGTCTGGATGAACCGGCCGTTCACTTCCGGCGCCGCTTCGACCAGCTTGCGAGCGCCGCCTGTATGACAGCCGCCGACGTCGCGGACAAAGACGCGGATCCGGAACGGAGTGCGGAAAAGGTTCAGCAGGCGCTCGCGGGTATCTTCCGCTCCGCCGGCCTGACGGAAATTGCACCCCAGCGCGGCCAGGACTACAGGGTTGAAGAACACGAAGTGTTGCAGTTCGTGCCTGGCCGCTCCGAACGGACGCAGGCAGTGGCGCGAACGGTTTCGCGGGGCTTTCGCCGCGACGGCCAGGTACTGCGCAGAGCGCTGGTCATGCTGTACGAGTGAGATCTTAGATGGCTGATAGGATTATTCACTGCACGCATGACGGCAGGCCGCATCCGGCGATCGAACTGTTCTGCTCGCAGTGCAAAAGCAAGCTGAGCCTGGTGAGGCCAGGCGAGGACTTCCTGAATCACCGCTTCGCCGTTTTAAAGGCGGACCACGAGACGGAGGCAAGCCTCTGCTGGCTCGTAATGGATCGGGTCGCGGGCGGCAACCGGATTCTGCGCGAGATCTTTCCGGCTGCGGACGCCGCCCCGGGAGGCAAACATCGCTTCGACGCTCTATGTACGACCTTGCGTGAGGCGCCAGCGGATGTTTTCCCTCGCTCTCTGTTGCACTTCTCGCGCGAGGGGCGGTGTTACGTCGTAGAGGAAGTGCCGGAGGGCACGCCTCTCGAGGAGGCACTTTCGCCGGGCGCTCTCGGAGAAGAGCGGGCGTCCGGCTACTTCTGGTCGCTTATTGAGTCGCTCGCCACACTTGAGTCTGCGCATCCGCCTCTGTATCACGGCGCCCTGCGTGCTTCCGCCGTCCGACTGAGAGCCAATGGCAAACCGCCGCTCCTGACCGATCCGGCATGCATCGAGCACACTGTAACCCGGGATCACCCGATGATCTCAGAAGCCGCCGCGCAGCAGGACCTTCGCGACGCCGCCGATCTCGCGTTTCGGATGCTGAACGGCAGCCGATCGGAGAGCATTCCCTCCGTCTTGGGGCGGATTCGAGACGACGCGTTCACGTCGGTTCTCGATTGGGCGCTGCTGCCGGACCGAAGTCGTCCATGCTTCGCACGCGACCTGCTCCATGTTCGCGACTTGGTCGCCGTGGCGGAGCGCGCAAGGAAGGAGGGACGCGACGAAGAGGCCTTGGCCCAGTACGACCAGGCGTTGGCAGCCTGCCATGCTTCCAGACTGCAAAAGATCGTCGGTGACATACGCGAACGGCGGCGGAAAGTCTTGCCTCCCCTGCAGATGCCGTTGCGGTGCGATAGCTGCAATCTCACGTTCCCGCCCGATCGGAAGTTCTGCGCGAAGTGTGGCAAGCCCTTGCAGGCCCGCACACCAGACCCGCCGACAACCGCCGAGCCAAAAATGTGTCCGGTCTGCCGACGAATTTACGATGCTGCAGGTGTCACATTCTGCATCGACTGCGGAAACGCCCTCGTCGATTCGCCCAAGCAGCCGCAGCCACCGCCTCCGGCTCCACCCGAAGAGACATCGGAAAGAACTACTGATGGCTCCAGAGATGGTTACAACGGCGCGGAGGCGCCGGTGCAGGAACCGGTGCAGAAGGAGGAGCCAAAAGAGCCGGACGTCAAAGACGCCCCTACCATCAATCGCACATCTCCGTTCACGCGTATTTTGACAGGCTGCGCTGTGGTGGTTCTGGCACTTGCGACTATCTTCTTTGCGTTCAGGTCGGATGCCGATGCGAAGTTCGATTCGGCTGTAGCGCGCGGTGCGCTGGTTGCCCCTGCGGGCGACAACGCGTATGAGATTTACCAAGCCGCCCAGAAAGAGGGCCGTTCCGTTGAAAAGATGGAGAAGAAAGCACTTCCGATTCTCAGGTCGCGCGCCGAAGCGCAGCTTCAGAGAAACCGGGACGGCGATCTGACGACAGTAGAGTGGCAGGAATTGCAGAAGATTTATGAATGGCTTGCCAAGATATCCGGAACGAATGAGGACCGCGCCGGAGTTGCGTACGCGACTGGGCGGTTGGCGCTTCAGAATTCGGACTTCAGTGCGGCTTTCGATTCGTTTCAGCGCGCGCTGCAACTGCGTCCTGGGTGGAACTATGCACTGAACAGCCTGGGGCGGACGAGCGTCCGCCTGAGCAATTTGGATGCGGCAATCAGCTTTTACGAACAAGCCGTCAAGGCCGATCCATCGTGGGTGGTGCCGCGCCTGAACCTGGGCGCCTCATACGTTCGGCAGCGCAGATTCGACGAAGCCGAAGCCCAGTACGCACAAGCGCTCAAACTCGACGGCAGCAGGCCGACCACTCACTTCCTGCTCGCTCAGCTTTACGACGCAAAAGGGGGCGATGCGCGTCGGTATGCCTGCCAGCAGTACCGCGATGCACTTCGGTTGAATCAAGGGCAGACAGGCACTTTCGACGTCGCTTGGACCGAACGCCGTGTTAATCGTTTCTGCGTGTCTGCCGGTTACTGAACAATGATCCGCGTACGATTTGTCACCAGCATATTGATCGCCGGTCTTGCGCTTGCCGCGATCCTCGGCGTGGGCGCCTCGTGGTGGTGGAAGCACCGTCCTCGCTTCGACATGCTCATCTACAATGCCCGTGTGTTCGACGGCAAGCGGTTTCGGCATCGGTACACCGTGGTGGCCGTCAACAAGGGGCGCATCGCCGCAGTCGGACTCGCGGCAGCGGGGCCCGCAAGGCGGTACATCAATGCGCGGGGTCTCGTGCTAGCGCCCGGGTTCATCGATGTCCACACCCATATCGAAGGCAATGTGCCCGCGCACCGGCCACTGCACGCCTGGAATTTTGTTCTGCAAGGCGTGACAACGGTCATCACCGGCAACTGCGGGACATCGGCCGTAGACATCGGAGCATTCCTGAAGGGTATCGATCGCAACCATTCGGACGTGAATGTCGCGACGCTGGTCGGGCACAATTCGATCCGCGAAGCGGTCATGGGTAATTCGGCCGCCAGGGCAGACGACGCGCAACTTTCTAGAATGCGCGCTCTCGTAGTGAGGGCAATGGATGCCGGTGCTCTCGGGTTCTCCACTGGCTTGGCCTATGCGCCGGGCGTGTTCGCCGACGAAGCTGAGGTAATCGCACTCGCCGCGGAAGCAGGCAAGCGTGGCGGACTGTACGTCACGCACCTCAGGGACGAAGCCGCGGGGGAAGAGGCCGCTCTTGCCGAGGCGGTGCGCATCGCGACTGCGGCTAAGACGCCGCTGCACGTCTCACATTTCAAAATTGCGTCCCACAAGGATTGGGGCAAGGCAGCGCAGAGACTGGAACAGCTTGCGTCCGCACGCCCGGGGGGAAGAAGACCGACCCTCGACGTCTACGCCTATAGCGCCTCCTCGACGACGACGGACATACTATTGCCGCCTCCGATGCGCGGAGGGCACGTGGCATGGAAAGAGGTTGCGTCGGACCCGGCGCGCCGCAGGGAGTTGTTTGCAGGGATGACGCGCGTCCTGCAGACCAATGGTTTCGAGGATTACGGATACGCCAACATCGCCTACTTCCACCGCGATCACACGGTGGAAGGGAAGAGCATTCCTCAGCTTGCAGATCTTCTCGCTGTCCGTGACCGCTCCGAGGATTCCGCCGGGCGACGCCGGGCGCCGGACCTGGACAGACAAAAGGAGGCGGTCTATTGGCTGCTGCGCCAGGGCGGCGCGCAGATGGTCTACCACGACATGAGCGAGCGGGACGTCGAAACAATTCTCCGCGATCCTGCTGTCTCGTTCGGTACCGACAGCGCCGTCAGAAGCTCACAGAGCACTTCGGCGCATCCGCGAGGCATAGGTAATTTCCCCAGGGTGCTCGGCCATTACGTACGCGGGACCGGCACGCTCTCCCTCGCGGATGCACTGCACAAAATGACGGGGCTGGCAGCGTCGACCTTCGGCCTATCTGGCCGCGGCTGCCTCAACGAGGGCTGCGCGGCCGACATGGTGATCTTCGATCCGGCGCAAATCCAGGACAAAGCGACTTACGCCGATCCCCTGCGCCCCCCATCGGGCATAAAAATGGTGTTCGTGAACGGGGTGCTTACAGTCGATGACGGCAATGAGACAGGTGCACAGGCCGGCCAGGCAATCCGCGCCCTGAAACGGTGATCCAATGGACGCTTTCCGTCAAATAGTCGAGAGTTATTTTATAGGCAACCCTCTTTTCTTGGTTCTTCACTTAGCCGTCGGTGGCCTCGCGTTCGCGCTCGCGCGTCAATTTCTACGTACATTCGAATCGGTCCGAAAAAGTGCCGATTCTATGCACAAATTGGCAGCCGACGACTTGGAACGACTCGGCTTCCGGCTCAGCAAGTTCGATAATCAATTCGACCTCTGCGCGAGTGTATTTATATTCATAGGACTAATCGGCACCATCGCTGGTTTTGCACAGTCGTTATCGAGGAAGACCAGCGACTTCGATCTCGCCGCTCTAGCGCATGCCCTGAGTACGAGCGCCTTTGGCATTATCTGGTCGATTCTGCTAAACGTGTGGTATTCGCGCCTACAAAGTACCCGTGTTGCCCCGTGGCTGGAGCAACTCCGGGAACGAGTTGCAAAGGCCGACCCGGTTCAGGAACTCCATGATGCGGTCGATTCGATCAAACAGGACATGGCCGATGAGTTTCGGGCTTTGCAGCGCCAAGCTTTCGACACCTTCCGCCAGACTCTGGACGCATATTCGACTGCCACGGAGCGGTTGTCCGGCGCCGCTAGTACCATGTCCCAGGCATCGCAGACCGCCGCAACCCAGTACTACGCCGTAAACAACGAGGTCGCCGAATCCACTCGCCGACTCGACGCTATTATCACGCGCTGCACCGGATTGCCGGAACAACTTGCAAACCAGCTCGAAAAGACGTTTGCCAAGGCAGATCTCAATCTCGGGAAGTCGCTAGAGGCGTATCGCTTCGAACTAAAGAAACTAGAAGATATGCTTGGCGCAGAGCGGCAAGGACTCGCTCGTTTATTCGAAGAACAGTCGCGAGGCATTGAACAGATCGGCGCACGCTCGATCCAGGCATCAGCTCAAGCCCAGCAAAACCTCATCCAGGGCGTAGATGAGCTGGGCACCCGTCTTAAGGCGACCGCAGCCGAGATCTCCGAGGCACCAGCGGGCATAGTAAACCAGGTGAATGCAATCGTAGAGACATACGGCCGCTTGCTCGAACAGAAGCATGAGGCAACTGCAAAACATATCGAACGCTTGGGTGAACGCTTTACTGCGCACCTCGACCAACCTCTAGCTATTGCGGGCGAGAAAATTGAGGAGCTGCTAAGTCGGGCACAGAAACTCTACACAAAACTGGTTGCGGACGAGCGAAAGCTTTTCCGGGAAAGCTCCGAAGAGGCTCGTCGCGAATTCCACCAGGCGACCGTCGAACAGATCGCCGAGTACCGGCAAATGGTAGCGAAGATTCCGTCGGGCATCAAGGCGATGCAAGTCGAGAATATCGAAGCCCTCCACAAAGCAGTGGCGGCGCTGGACGAGTGCGCCTCTCTGCTGAAACGGCACGCTGCCGCCCTACCGGTGCACGGCCCAGAGATCGACCCGACGTTCGTTGCTACCTCGTCAAACGAATGCAGCCCCGTGCCGCAAAGCCATCCAACTGCCGCCGTGGATCCGAGCGAAGGTGCCTTTGCGCCTACGAGCGCTGCTACGATCGCGGGTACGACGAATGGCACCCCCTCCGGGTCTTCGCCTGCTTCCCTAAGCGTCGTTTTCGATCCTGCTCTTGGCTTGCGCCCCGGAGGCGAAGAGTGAGCCGCTATCGCGTGGTAACGTGGGTAGCCTTTGCTGATTTCTTTGTCGCGTTATCCGTCGTGTCTTTCGGGTTGTACGCGAACAAGAGGAACGAAATAGAGCGGGCTCACGGGCAATTAAAAGCCTGCGAGGAGCAGATGGTCGCAATATCTGTCGAAGATGAGGAAGGCAATACCGTTCCTGTGACGACGCTACTGCTGGAATTGGCGAAAGAGGTTAGCGATGACCTACACAAAGCGGGCATTAGAGTGGAGGTGGACGAGCGCCGGGCTTCCGTGGTGCTTTCAGAAGGATTTATTCAGTTTGCTCCAGGCCAATACCGCATCACCGAAGGCAGTCCCGAGGAAGCTAAGCTCAAGGTCGTCGCCGAGTGCCTAGCGCGGCAGCGCCGCCGCTGGCTGCAGAACTTCGTCCTGGCAATTCAGGGACACACGGATATCTTCCCAGTAAGCCCAAGGCCGGAGTTTTCCAGCAACGTCGAACTTGCACGCCTCAGGGCGCAAGAGGTAGAAGCCGTCCTGTTCCGCTACGGGGTGAGGCCTCCGGATTTCCAGGTGGTCGCGCAGGGTGCCGGAGAATTCCAGCCAAAGGACTTCCCAGACTGTAAGACGCCCTCTGGAAACCGGGTTATCTGCGCGGACGGTCGGTACGTGACCTCGCGAGATCTCGCCAGGAACCGCCGCATCGAGCTCAGATTTGGGTTGTTTACGGGGAATTAGTCATGTTCTGCGGATACTGTGGTGAGAGCCTCATTGAAGGTGCGAAGTTCTGTTCGCGCTGCGGAAAGGAGCCAGTTCAGGGAACAGGGTTTACAGCACCGCCGCTGATCGCCTCGTCCTCACCGCCCGCCAGCCAAGAGGATTTCGCCAAGAAGGACCTTCCGACCAACAAGAAAGGCGCTCGATGGGCATGGTGGCTTATCGGCACGTTTGCGGCTCTCGTGCTCGTGGCTGTTCTGTTTGCAGTGTTCGGACGGGGCTCTCGCCCACCTCGGCTAAGCGTCGATCAGGCCAGACGCACGGCTGCTGAGCTTGCGGGCGGGCCGGTGCAGAATGTGGATTTCCTGTTCTGCCCGGAGGACGATGGCGAGTACCTGGCCTTCACGGATTCCGGCGGTTCGGTGTGGCTTTTCCGGAGAACGCGGGACGAGTTTGAGAAGATCTGGCGCTCGGGATCCCTTGATGCTGCAGCGGACCATACAGAACTTACGATGCTCCCAGGTGAGAAGTTGCCGGCCGTCCGATTTGTGACGCAGAGCGGCGGAACTAGTGCGGAGAGCACCACGCTTCACGTGTTCCTCGTGCGGACTGGACAAGAGTACTGGGAGAACTATTCGACCTATTACGGTATTGGCGTTCCCAAAGTTTCACGAAGCGAGAGTGGGGGAGTGGAACAGCACGTCCGGGCTTGGTTCCTGTATTGGGCGGAGCAGAAGGGCCTGCGCGAAGGCCCACAATCAGTCGGGCCAGACAGTTTGGCGGCAATGGAAGAGGCTTGGATCCAAGATAACCGGGGAGCTTCGGGCCCGCTGAAGATACGATACTTCAGTGCTCTGACCGACACAGCATCGGTCGGGGCCGAGACGCAAGACGAAGCATATGTGTGGCGTTCCTACTTCAAGAGCGGAGTTGTCGGGTTCAGGAAAGACACGCAGCAGTACTTCATGGTCTATGCTCCCGAATCCCAGTATGAGTGGATTGGCGGACTGCGTTGGATCTCTCCTTGGCTCTACATGCAGCCGGGAGGCGGCGAGGCGTGGACGTTGCGGTTCAACATCGAGACGAGCGTTCTCGAACGAGGAGACTTCAATCCAGACAGGCCGCCTGCGGTGCCCGGAAACATGCCGGCTCCGGTTTCAACTCTTCAGCCCATCTGCCGGAATCTGAGTGGACGTGGGTTGCCACGGGGGGACTTGCACCTTGAATCCGAGAAAAAGGAGCGGCGTGTATTGTGAAGAGTTAGGCGGTCATTCTGACCAAGTATGCTGTGTCCATAAGTGCGGGGTTGAGGTCCCCCCGGCGACATTCTGTCATGGTTGCGGGTGCGAAATTCAAGACCCGAGCGTCATGCGTGTGAGCGCGGTGGTACAGATCAGGAGTTGAAGTGTTCGAGGCGGCAGCGGTCGCACGGTCGTGAGCGAATCTTTATGTTCTGCGCATATTGCGGCACTCAGATATTATCGAACTCGAGTTTCTGCCATCGCTGCGGCAAGCAGGTATTCGACCTGCCGCCTGCCCCGTCGAACGGGCCACCTGCATCTACGGATTCGAAAGGCCAGCTCGACGCTAAACGGGACGCAGCTATCGATACTATGACCGAACGAATTTCATATCAGATCAAGATTGGAGTACTAGTACTGGCTCTGCTTTTCCTTTTAATCGTGCTCAGCCGATAGGATAGCAAGAGCAAGTCGAAGGCTTCAGTGATGGAGTTGACTGTTCTTAAATGTTGAGGAGGAATGCCGGCCTGCTTCGGACACAGGCCGACAACGTGAGTTATGTTCTGCACATACTGTGGTACTGAGACGCCGCCGAACGCGAAGTTCTGTTTTCAATGCGGAAAAGAGGTTTTGGAAATTCCCCCGGATACAACCGATGCGGGAATCGGAGGCGCCTCAACCGCTCCAGGTTGGCAATCCGCGCGTGTTGATCCCGTTCGACTTCCACCTCAGCAGAACATGATTTTTCCGCCAACTTCACCGAACGCACCGCTTACGATGGCGCTTTGTAGCGGTTGCTGCATTGCAGGCATGGGGCAGATGATTCTAGGGCAGGTTGGGAAAGGGTTGGTTGTCCTCGGAGGCTCGGTGATTCTGGCTGTAATGACCGGTGGGGTTTCTGCCTTCATAACGTGGCCAGCATCAGCTCTGGACGCCTATCTCATCGCGAAGAAACTCCGTGATGGACAGCCTGTCGGCAAATGGGAGTGGTTTTGAACTACAGGCAAGCTTGGTTCCGGTCGGGTTTCGCTGCTTGGGCTGAGCCCGCGTTGGTAGCTGGCGGTATGTTGGTCTTGGCACTCTTGCCAACGGCCCCGCACCTTATCCCTTGCCCATTTGCGTTGGTTTCACACGCGGGCTGCCCAACTTGTGGGACAACCCGCTCCCTCTGGTTCATTATGCATGGCCATTTCAGCGAAGCGTGGCAGATGAATCCACTCGGGTATGTGTGCGCCGGCATTTTCTTGTTGCGATTGGCTTGCTTTGCTTCGGCTCGACTCCGATTCCGAGTTCAGAAGTGCAGGCTAGAACCCGCACTCTTGGCAGTCTTCTTGGTCGCTGGACTGGTTCACTGGATAACTGTTGTGATCGTCACCGGCTGAGCTTGAGCCTGGAGCCGGCGATGAAGCCGAAAGACGGCGCTGTCAGAAATCACTCAGCGAATAGAGCGCGGAGGAAAGGCTCAAGCCAACGCCGGTCGGCGGTGACTCCATACGAGTCCCAGGTCTGGATCGCTGCCTTGATGCGCGCGACCTCCGGATCGGTGAACTCGAATTCCTTAGCCGGGATCGACAGCGCGGGATCCCACACCACCCGCTCCTGGCCGGCGACAATTTCGCGCTTCAGCTCGACGGCTTTCTCTTCGTCGGCGTTGAGCCCAATGCGATCCTGGATTGCCCAGATCGCACGGATGGAACCCACGTCTGCCCGCTGCGCGCCCAAGAGGGCGTGCAGGTTGAGACGCTGGGTATGGTCCAGCATCAGTTTCATTTCGTCGTCCTTTACGGGTTGGAGTAGAGCAGAATGTAGCCCGCCGTCACTCCGGCAGGGTTCTTCACCTTGATCACGCCAGACCATCCGGACGGATTGCTGGCGCCCATCAGTTCCGCGAAGCGGTAGCCGTTGCCGTTGCCACCCGCTATCAGAAGTTCGCCCGCCGGCGTAACCTGCAGGAGCGTGTGGTCGGCCAGGTTCGATTCGGGTCCTGCGACCCGGAACGGCGACTCAGCGTTGTCTTTGGCGACCACCAGGAGCGGGCCGCATGTAACTCCAGCCGCAACCGGTGCGGCCTGGTAGCTCCACGTGCGCGCATAGCCCTTCTTCGGGTCGTTGCCCTGCTGGAGACATGCTCCCCACAGTAGGATCGAGCCGCTGGTCCAATCATCTCCGTTGCCCGCATACTGGCGGACAACGATCCACAGGCCAGTCTGTTGCCAATTCTCCCGAAATCGATCACTCATTCTCCTCTGAAACCGATCACCTTTTCCGCCGGGTGATCAGCGAGCTCGGAGCGAAGCGACGCTGGCTTTTCGATTGTGACCGAGACTGATCGGAATGG
>Ga0207433_10006711_pt1 | contig 19717 bp, 15 predicted proteins | sample YelNatPaOPGAMG01_FD_187559 | JGI IMG/M metagenome (GOLD analysis project Ga0207433, IMG submission 187559) | Hot spring thermophilic microbial communities from Obsidian Pool, Yellowstone National Park, USA - OP-RAMG-01 (SPAdes) (version 3) | ecosystem: Environmental > Aquatic > Thermal springs... | reverse complement strand
TTGGAAAGGGAGAGGATAAAGGTGAGGGTTGCCATAGGTTGTGCACTATCTTTGGCATTACGAATGTCCCTGATGTATCTTGTCCTTTTCTATAATGAAATTTTCCTTATCTGCTGTATAGGAATTTTTTGAAATTCCTATACAGGAACATACTTCAGGGGAATTCTTCCCCTGAAACCTCTACGGACAGGGACAAGCCCTGTCCCTACATACCTCTCCCTTTTTAAGGGAGAGTCCGCCATACTTCTTGGTGGATAAGGTGAGGGGTCCCTTTTTAATTTATTGAAAGTATAGGAATTTTTCAAATTCCTAAAAATATAAACATAAAAGGCCATATGGAAAACAATTCACCTCCTCGGGCAGGACTCGAACCTGCAACCCTCCGGTTAACAGCCGGATGCTCCACCATTGAGCTACCGAGGAATGGGCAATTATATCCAAAAAAATAGCGTAGTCAAGGATTCGTTTTGAGGTCTGAAATTAAAACATTAGGCAAATTGTGCAATCTGGTTTCAAATGCGTCGGTCTACCTATGCCTGATTCATCTCCTGAATAATCTCGGCAAATTTCTTTGCCTCATCCTTTCCAATCCACTCAAGCCTCGCCCGATTTTTTGGTAAACCTAAAAAAGTCAGGGTCTCTTTTAATATCTTTTCCCTTATTCTTGCCTTAAAATTCCCCTTTGCATAGTGGCAGGCATCAGGATAGCAACCACCGACCAAAACACCCCTGGCGCCGGAATTTAAAGCCAGAATTATGTGATTGGGTTCCACTGCCCCACTGCAGGGCACTCTCAATATCTTCACATTCTCGGGGTATTGAATTTTTGTAAGTGCTGCGGTTTCTGTGGCATTATAAGCAGACCATCTGCAGAGTAGGGCAATTATATCACCGGGTCTGGTTGTCGTGCGGATCCATTCAGAAATTTCTCCGGCGGTAAACTTCTCAAGTCTGCTTGCAGCGGCTGGGCAGGCACTGGCGCAAACACCACAACCCATACACAAATCCTCTCTAATTTTTATTTTTTCATTTTCAATCACGATTGCATTATAAGGACAGGCACTAACACAGGTTTTACAAACACTGCAGTAATCTTCATTCACATAGGCAATAGGATGGTTGGTTTCAAAAGACGGCTGTTTTAAAAGATTTATTATTGAAAAAGCGGTCTTCCTTGCATCAATGATGGTTTCGGTAACACCAGCCGGAAAATTTGCTGAACCAGCAACGAATATCCCCCTGGGAAGTTCCCGGTTGCCCAATTCTCCACTCTCAAAAAGAACCGGAAAGTTATCTTCAATCTTTATTCCGAGTTTTTTGAAGGTTTCTTTATCAGGAACAAAACCACCGCTCAATACAACCGTATCCGCATCAATCTCAAGAAGTTCATTGGTATAGAGGTCTTCCACCCTGATCACCATATTTCCATTGCGCTTAATAACTTCAGAAGGTTTTCCTTTTATAAATGATACACCCAATTCCCGTAGTGTTGTGTAGAAATATTCAAAATTTCCATAACTCCGCATATCCATTGCACAGATAAATACCCGAGTTTGGGGATGGCGGTCAAGAACAAGTTTCGCCTCCTTCAAGGCGAGAAAGCAGCAGACCTTTGAACAATAGGGGAGGTAATTATTGTCGCGTGAACCAGCACAACAGATAAAAACAACCTTTTGGGGAACCAAAGAATCATCCGCAATTCTTCTTTCAAATTCAAGGGTATTCATAATACCCTGAAATCTTCCATAGTTATACTCTTCTACTTTTCCAAGGTCATAAAAATTTAACCCGGTCGCCACGGCAATTGCACCGGTGTTTATTTCTGTAGTTTTTTCTGAACTATTGAGGTCTATCTTCTTTGGGCAGACCTTTACACACTCGCCACATTTTGTGCAGAAATTGAAGTCAATCGCATAAATATTGGGATATGTGTTGCGGGAATAGATTGCCTTGCGGATTTTTCCATCTTCTTGTATGCTTACCGGACAGACTGAAACACAAATACCACAGTTATTACATTCAATAACACCGCGAGGTTTCATCCTTACCTGAATTCTGTAATCACCGATCGTTCCATTTACCCCGACAACTTCGCTCCCGGTAAGAATCTCAATATTTTTATTTTTTAAGACGCTGGAGATTAAGGGCAGAAGAGTATGACTCCAGGGAGTTCCTTCAGGATAAAGACGGTCAAGTTTTGCCACAGTTCCACCAAGGAAAGGTTCTTTTTCAATGAGATATACCTTTATACCCGCATTACTCACTGATAATGCGAGGTCAAGTCCGGCAATACCGGCCCCGATTATAGCAACCGATTGGTTTTTGATCGGGAATGACTTTCTTTTTAGAGACGGAGAAACTTTTGCCTTCTGAATCGCACCCGCAAGCAATTCTTTTGCCTTATTTAGTGAATGATTCATCAAAAATATATGGTCTTTGAGATTTACAAATTCTGCATCCGCCTCTGGGAAAAGCCCTTCCATCAGTGAAGGAGAGCACCCCCCGATTACAACCTTTTCACCGGTTGCGATTTTTACATTATCGTGGCATAAATCATTAAACCATTCAATCTTTATATCAGGACCAAAATCCAAATTCGGAATATTTATAAGACCATTACAATGACAGAGTATCAATCTCATTTCACACCCCTCTATAATTTAGAAAGAATATTATCTACCCTTATCCGATTAAATTTCAAACCGACTGAATCCGTCGTAAGACCAAGCCCTAAACCCAGGAGTTGTGGATAATACAAAACTGGAATGTTATAGGTTGTATTAAATTTTGTCTCAACCTTTCTTTGGTTGTCTTCATACATCACAGTGCAGAAAGGACAGATAGAAATCATTGCATCGGCATTGTTATTTTTGGCAATCATAAGTTTTTGATTCGCCATCTTTATGGCGAGTTCCTCATCAACCCCCAGAACCGAACCCCCACAGCAGAGTTTCTTTTCCTGATAATCAACAACCTCCGCCCCGGTTACACCCACAAGTTCATCAAGGGTATGGGGATTTTCTACATTGTCAAATGCATGGAGATAGGAAGGCCTGAGATAATGACAGCCATAGTGAGAAATGATTCTTAAACTTTTTAGTGGTCTCTTTATTGCCCTTTTGAGATTTTCTATGCCAATATCTTCGTAGAGCATACGCACGAAATGACGGACTCTGATTTCATTCGGATATGTAAAGCCGAGTTCAGTAAATTTTCTACGAAATTCACCTTCTTTTAATTTAATCTGGGCATCGGATAACATTGCAGTACAGGAATTACATAAGGTAATAACATCAAGACCCAACTTACTTGCCAGTCCTACATTCCTTGCTGCCATCAACAATGCGGTCTCTGTGTCCAGTGCCTTTATGGGAAAACCACAGCAGGAGCCGTCTTTCAAATCAACAAATTCTATACCGAGTTCCTTTGCAACATTGCGGGTTGCAAGTTCATAATGTTGTGCCCTTACCGGCACCGTGCAACCAAGAAAAAGTGCATACCTCTTCATTTCTCAATCCTTTCCATAATCTTTGTTGACTCTAAAATTCTTGAAACATCAGGAATCGTCTTGGCAAGTTCAGGAAGTCCCACCCTTTGTCTCTTTCTTAAATCAAATTCTTCAAGTTCATAAAGGCGGCCATAATTATTGAGCAGATTCAACTGTGCCCTTAGTCCATCAGGACAATACCCCTTTTTAACCGCATAATTTTTTATGGCATTTATTACCTCAGCAACAAGTATTCCCTGAGGACATCTTTCTGTGCAGGCATGGCAATGGGCACAGAGCCACAAGAAAGGAGAAGAAAGAACTTCGTTCTTCATCCCCAAGAGGGTAAGCCTTATTATCTTTCTCGGGTTATAGCGCTCATCAAGATACCTGACCGGACAACTTGCTGAACAATCACTGCAACCAAAGCATTTAAGCAGGCCTTCACCGCCTTCCTGCTTTATAATTTCCCATTTAAAATTATCATCGGCATTTTTTAAATCAATCATCTTGCCTCCATTAGAAAGAAAATTATATATAATTTATTGAAAAAATCAAGAGGAAATGCAAAAATAAGATGAACTTGATATTCTAAAAATTTTTTGTATAATTTAGGGATGGAGAAGTTAAAAATCATTGCTGATGAGAGGATACCATTTTTGGAAGAACTGTTTTCTGAAATTGGAAAGGTTAAGACCATTTCGGCATCCGAAATAAGTCAAGAAAATATAAGAAATTATGATGTCTTAATGGTCCGAACCGTAACCAGGGTTGACTCCGTGCTTTTAAAGAATACAAAGATAAAGATTGTCTGCTCAATGACCAGTGGTATTGACCATATTGATGAAAGATTTCTAAAAAACCAAAACATAAAACTCGTATATGCACCCGGCGCCAATGCCCGCTCAGTTGCAGAATATGTAATTGCCAGTCTTTTAATTATTGCAAAAAGAAAAAAAATTTCTCTACAAGAAAAGACAATCGGGGTAATTGGTGTCGGCAATGTTGGAACAAAGGTTGTCCAGATGTGCACTGCGCTTGGTATGAAGGTTCTGTTAAGAGACCCGCCAAAATACAATAGAACAAAAAATAAAAAATATCTGTCATTAAAAAAACCCTCCGATGCGGAGATAATCACCCTGCACGTGCCTTTGACATTCAACGGAAAATATAAAACATATCATATGGTAGATGATGATTTCTTCGCCTGTCTCAAAAAGGGGACAATTTTTATAAATACATCCCGTGGTTCAGTAGTTGATGAATATGCACTAAAAAAATATCATAAAAAACTTGACGGTCTGGTCCTTGATGTCTGGGAGAATGAACCGAACATTGATACTGAACTTATTAAGATAGTTGATATTGGAACACCCCATATTGCTGGTTATTCACTTGATGGAAAATTAAATGCCACATTTATGGTTTGTAAAAAATTATGCAAAATCCTAAATAAAGATTTTAAAATCAAGAAGGAGAAAATTCTTCCACCTTTAAATAAAGAATTGAAAATTTATCCTGAAAATGAAAATCTGCTGGAAATTCTAAATTCAGTTGTTCTGAAGATTTATAATCCAGTCTATGACCATCAAAGATTGATAAAAATGCTAAATTTAAAGCCCGAAAAGAGGGGGAGATACTTTGAATATTTGCGGCAAAATTATCCAGTCCGCAGAGAATTTTCCAATTTTTGTCCAGTCCTAAATGATTGTCCAGAGCGAATAAGGGAGGTCTTAAAAGGTCTGGGATTTAGAATGAAAAATTGAGATTATCTTGTGAATCTTATTGTATTCAATAGCAAGTCCTTATGTTCGTTCAAACGACGAACCGCATAATCTCCAATCAACTGAAGCGCGGATATTGTTGGGTATGCCTCCTTCTCCTTTACTTTTTTTAATAAAAAAAGACTCAGGAGTCTAAATAGTGAGGTGCCAATGAATAAGATGTGGAAATTGACAAATGTCTGACCCATAAGTTGAAATTTCAGGTCTTTCAAGACCTGTGCAATGAAACCACCAAGCAGAGAAGAGAAAAAGCCGCAAATGCCGGTAATTGTTGAAAAAACAGCAAAATAGGATTCCTTTAAATCTTTCTCTTCAGTTAGACTTAAGAGTATATTAAAAAGACTCAAATTTATACCGCACCAGAATAGACCACTGAAGAAGGCATCAATCCATATGGGCAGAATAAAATCGGGCCGGGCAAAAAGCCAGATGATGGGCAGGAATATGATACCCACGAAATTTATCGTTAAAACCGGTTTTGACCTTACCCGGTCAATCAATTTACCCCAAAAAATCTGAAAGATTAAACTGGCGACCCCGGCAATGATACCGTAGACCGCAATTGTTGAATATGCCATTTTTAAATTTTTTATCATATGGACAACCCAGAATGGAGCAGCAATGCCTGCAAATAGATACCAGAATGAGACAAATTTAATAAGGGCAAGAAAATTACTGTCTTTAAGCGGTCTTGCAAAAACATCTTTGAAATGGATTACCTTCTTTTTAAACCCGGGCTCGGGCTGAAATGATAGGGTAATAAAAGAAAGGGTTGAAAAAAATACGGCAGCAGAGAATATTATTGTGAATGCCTTGCTGGGTGAATAGAAATCAAGAATTCTACCACCCAAATAATTCACAACCATTCCTACGCCACTAATAATGGTATTTCTTATTCCGAAGTATCTTCCCCTTTCTTCACTGGGAATTAAATCACTCATCCAGGAAAGCCAGAGGTTGCCGGAGAAATTTAATAGCAAATTGAAGAAAAAAATTATTACAAAAAAGACCGCAATACTTATCCGAATGTTAAAAGCGATGGCGATGACAAAAAATATAAAAAGCCCTCTGCTCAATCCGGCAGTAATAACACACAGTTTTTTCCTTTCACCAATGATATTGGAAATATATGCGGCGAAGAAGCCAACCCCGGCGAGAATAGGAGGGATTGCAGTAAGAATGCCCATCTGAAAGGGATTAACATTCAGGAATAGGGCAAATGAAGTAAGGAACATTCCACCAGTGAGGGTAATATGGAACTGGGCAAAGATTCCCTCTATTATTGAAATCTTCTTGCCCGCAGATATTTTATCCATTTTTAATCTTAGCAAAAATCATTTTACAATTCCCTCATCTTATCGCAATTGAAAAATAATTCTCTAAACGCTAAGTTCATAAACCGTAATCTCTTCCTCTTTACCTTTTACCCTTGCCTTACCCAGTTCTCTAAAATTTAGTTCAATTGTCGGATGGGAAACTACCAATTTATATGTTGCCTCACCAACCACTATATTAACCCCGAATTCCTTGGTGAGACCCTCAAGCCTTGACGCCAAATTCACCGCATCACCAATCACTGTATACTCCATCCTCATTGGTGAACCAAAATTTCCACTTATCACCTCACCGGAGTTTATCCCAACACCGAGTTGGAAACCGAGATGACTTGACTTCTGAACCATCTCCTGGGCACAAAGGCAGGCGTTCAATGCGGAATTTTTCAATTTTACTGGATAGCCAAAGACCGCCATTACACAATCACCGATAAACTTATCAATTCTCCCCTGATATTTGAATATAGTTATCACCATCTCAGTCAAAAATCTGTTCAGTTCCCTGGTCACATCCTCCGGTTTTGACTTCTCAGTATATTGAGTAAAATTTCTAATATCGGCAAAAATAATTGTGCAGAAAACCTTCTCGCCCCCAAGTTTGGGCGGCTCTTTAATAACCTTCTCAACGAGCTCCTTAGAATAATAACGTGCAAAAACAGATTTTATGTGCCTCTTTTCTCTCTCTTCAAACTGGTAGCGATAAACAAGAGAAATGACAATTGTCAGAATAAAGCCGTAATAGCCTTTAATTACCCCCATCTCAATATGAAAATAGAACAGAAGCAAGGATAGTAAAAAATAGCCAAAGAATATCAATATATAAAAAATGATATAAAATCTGGCACTTTTAGTGAGTGTAAAAAAAGATAGTAAAATCGTAATTATGAAAACCATCAACATAGAACCGACCCAGGGAAATTCTGTAATTTTTAAATTGTTTACCAAACAGTTCACAAAATTTGCCTGGATTTCAATACCCGGAAAATGCCTGCTGAATGGGATTGCATGGTAGTCAAATAAACCGCTCGCGGTTCCACCAATAAGGACTATTTTATCATTGAAATACTCTTTCGGTACTTTCTGAAAATATACCTCACTGAAGGAAATTTTGCGAAACGCATCTTTTGAATAGTAAGCGAGGAACCTGCCTTTTTTTAAGGCATTATTGTAAAAATTAGCAATCTGAATTGCAAATGTCTCTTTTCCTTCTATTAAAGGATAACAATTTCTTACAACGCCATCCGCATCGGCAACAATCTCACCAAGTCCGGTTCGGGCAATATCTCTGAATATAGACTCCTTGCCAAGAGATGATACCATCACCACCCGTCCCTGTTTTTTTATTGCGGATGCAAGTATTGAATCAAAATTTGGTTTTGTGTAATATCTTCGGGCAACTATTGGAAGGGTATCAGGTTCACCAAAAAATATATCAATTCCCACAACCTTTGCCTTGATAAGGTAGTCTATCACCTCAGCAAAATACGCCCTGGGCCAATTTTGATAACGACCAAGTTTTTCAAGACTCTTCTCGTCAATATCAACAATTACAATCTCTTCATTTTTTTTAGAAGGAAGTAATATCAGGTATTTAAAATCGTAAACTTTTTTCTCAAATGGGAGCCAAAATAGGAAATTACACAAAGTTGATGAAAAAAAGGAGATGAGAATAACTAAAATAAATTTATCTTTCACTTATATGCCTTTGAATACACCTTGATAAAAGTTTTCACAAGTTTCGGGTCAAATTGGGTTCCCTTATTGATATCCATCTCGTGCAATGCAGTAATTGGTTCCCTTCGGGAACGATAAGGACGTTCTGAAGTGATGGCATCAAATGAATCCGCAATTGCAATTATTCGGGCAAAGAGCGGAATCTTTTTGCCTTTAAGCCCGGCCGGATAACCTTTACCATCATATCTCTCGTGATGGTGCAATATATTGGGAGCAAGTTTCTTAAGTTCCTCAATCGGTTGAATTATTTCGGCTCCCAATTCAGGATGCCTTTTCATATATTCAAACTCCTCGTCTGTCAATTTCCCCGGTTTAGAGAGAATGCTATCGGGGATTCCAATCTTGCCAACATCGTGAAGAATTGCGGAAATCTCCAAATTTTTCAATTCCTCCTTGGTCAATTTCAATTCATTTCCAATCAAAAGTGAATACTCAACAACTCTTGCGGAATGACCTTTGGTATATGGGTCTTTGGCATCAATCGCCTCAACAATTGCCCGGATTGAAGAAAGAAACAGTTCATCAAGTTGTTTATAAAGCGAGGCATTCTCAATGGCAACCGCAATCTGATTGCCGAGGGCTATAAATAATTCCTTGTCCTCTTCATTAAATTTGCGATTTCCTCTTTTATTTAATACCTCGGCGACGCCGATAATCCTTCCCTTGACAAACAATGGGACAGCGAGAATTGAACGGGTAACAAATTTCGTCTTTTTATCAACTCCGCCAAACCATCTCGGGTCTCTTCTCACATCAGGAACCAATAACGGCTTCTTATTTTCCGCAACCCAGCCAACAATTCCCTTACCCAGAGGAATTTTTATCTCCTTCAACTCTTTTTCCTTTACCCCCCGGGCGGTCATAAAGTATAGAACTTTATTCTTCTCATCAATTCTAAAAACACTTGATGCCTCAGCATCCATTACTTCCTCAGCCTTTTGTAGTATCAAATTTAAAAGTGAATCAATATCAAGGGTTGAAGAAAATGCGATTGAGGCATCAATCAAAGTTTCAAGATGCTTGATTCTCTTATGGAGTTTAGATTTCCCTGATTTCATATCTTCTATCCCCGGCACCAAACTTCTGGGCAAAGTATAACTGCTCCTGGGGGTCTATTTCCGGCCGAAGTTGGTCAATCTCATTATGAATCATATCGTAGCAGGCCTGGTCAATTGCTACCGGGTCAAACCCGGCAAGGATACCGATGTCCGGACTTATTGGTGGTGAATTGGTATAAAGACAGTCGCAGTCCGGGGTTATGTTTATTAAAAAATTTAAATAAAAAATCTTTCTGTTCTTTATAAAAGATGTAGCATATTGGGCAATGCCCTTTTGAACCTCACTACTACCTGCACTCCAGGAAAATCTAATCGCTTTGTTTGGACATATTGACATACATCCTGCGCAACCCCGGCATCTATTTAAATCAATTTGAACATAATTTTTTTCTTTTACAATGGCATTAAATGCACAATAATTTATGCAGCGCAGACAGAAGGAACACTTGTTTTTGTCAACAAAGACCCTGGAATTTGAATGAATATCAAGTTTCCCACCCTTTGAGGCACACCCCATTCCCAAATTCTTTATTGCCCCGCCAAAGCCGGTCAGTAAATGACCCTTAAAATGGCTGACACAAAAAATTGTTTCAATATCTTTGAAGACCCGGGCAATCTTTGAATTTCCTAAATCTATATATTCATCGCCATAGATACCATCCCCAATTATTATTGGGGCAAAATCAAATCCATGTTCTTTGGCAAGTTCAATATGGGTATCACCCCTGAATCTTCTTCCTGAATAAAGGGTAGTGGTATCAGTCAAAAATGGACGACCGCCGGATTTTTTTATAAATTCAACAATCAGTCGCACATATAGTGGGCTTACGAAATTTATATTACCATCTTCACCAAAATGTGTCTTTACGGCAACCGGTGAATTCTTTTCTATTATCTTAGGACAATCACTCTTTTCAATAAGTTTTTCCATCATATCCAGAAAACTCTCCTTATACCTTTTTCTCAAATCAAGGAAATAGACTACTGCCATATAAAATAATAATCAATTCATATAAAAATGCAAGTGGTTTGTATAGCGTTATTGACAATTTTAATTTTCTATATAAAATGGAAGTATGCCCACAGTCGCTCTTATTGTTGCAATAGTTTTACTTGCACTAACAATCTATGTTTTAATTATCATTGCCCAGAGACTTGATGAGAAAAAACAACGGAGGTTAACTGGAATAATCGCCTTTCTGCTATGTGCGATCTTTTTTGTCTCCCAGGTTTCCTTTTTATTATATCCTAATGAAAGATATAAAAATTTAGGAGGTCTCTTTGGTTATTATTCATCATTATGGTTGTTCTATCTCATCGGGTTCTACTTCTTTATCCTTCCTGCACTACTTTGGTATTTGGGATTTCTTTATTCATTTAAACAAGAAAAAAAAGATGGTTACCATCTTCTCTATTTTATCCCGATAGGTATTATTGCCGACACGATAATCGCCCTATTCTTTGAAAATCTAAATTTTGCCAACTGTTGGGCAAGCGGCATCGTGGGCAAGGTGATCAAGGAATTTTTAATAAGGTATTTTGGCATCTGGGGAACTTATATCATTATTCTCTTCGGCATTTTAATAATCCTTTTTATGTCGCTGAAAAGACTGATAATTCCAGCCCCTAAAAAAGTTGAGATAGAAACAAAGAAAGAAAAAGTTAAAAAAGAAAGAATTAAAAAAGAAGAAAAAATAGAAAAGACACCTCCTGAAGAAACGGCTGAGCCCGAGAAAAAAAGAAAGGAAATTCCCGAGATTGACCTGAGAAAGGAATTCTTGAACATCCTTGCTGAACCCGCCAAAAAACAAGAGGTAAATGAAGAGGTATTAAAGAAAGAGGCTGAAATTATTGTTCAAAGACTTGCCGAATTTGATGTTCAGGGAAAGATTGTCGGTTATCAGTCAGGACCTGTGATTTCCAGATTTGAATTTGAACCCGCTCCCGGGATTAAAGTAAATCGGATTGCAAATCTTGACAATGACCTTGCCCTCGCATTAAAGGCAACACGCATAAGAATTGTTGCACCAATTCCCGGAAAATCAGCCGTGGGAATAGAAGTTCCCAATAAAGAGCGAAGTCTGGTTTATTTGAAAAATTGTCTAATTGACCCCAATTTTGATAACAATCCATCGCCTCTGGCGATTGTGCTTGGTGAAGATATCACCGGCAATCCAGTCAGTGATGATATATCCACTATGCCCCATATGCTCATTGCCGGGACAACTGGTTCCGGAAAGAGCGTGTGTATAAATACAATAATTGTCAGTCTGCTCTATCACACGACATACGAATATGTCCGATTCTTAATGATTGACCCAAAACGTCTTGAGCTGCCAATGTATAATCCGGTGCCCCATCTATTGAGAAAGGCAATTACCGAACCCAAAGATGCAGTGGATGAACTTGAGGCACTTGTTTCAATAATGGAAGCGCGCTATCGGGATTTTGCCCGGGAAAGTGTTCGGGATATTGATGGTTATAATGAGAAGATGCGTAAGAAAAATGGCAGGATAAAACCCTATATAATTGTTGTGGTTGATGAACTGGCTGATTTAATGCTCACCGCACCGAGTGAGATAGAAGAAAATATCACCAGGCTTGCCCAGATGTCCAGGGCGGTTGGAATTCATCTTGTTCTGGCAACCCAGCGACCATCAGTGGATGTAATCACCGGGTTGATAAAGGCAAATTTCCCCTGTCGTATTGCATTTCAGGTTGCTTCAAAGACCGATTCAAGGACAATCCTTGATATGAATGGTGCAGAATCTCTATTAGGCCGGGGTGATATGCTATTTCTTCCGCCGGGTAAGGGGACACCAATAAGATTACATGGCGCCTATATTTCTACAGATGAAGTCTGTGGTATAAGCAATTTGATAGCCCGGCAATACCTTTTTGAATTATTAAAAGATATTGAGAGTGATTTAAATGAAGTTGTAAATACAATTCTTGATGAAGAACTGTGGACGGTGTTTGTTGACCAGGATGACCCGGCATTTAATGAGAAGAAGAAGGCATTGATGAATATCATTCCCGAGCAAAAAATTGATGAAATCATTGAAAATGGATACTATCCAAGACTTGATGAAATCACTACTGAAGAATTACCCGTTGAAACACCGGGTGAAGGAGAGGTTGACCCGATGTTTCCTGAAGCGGCAAGGCTTGTATTCAGACATCAGGTAGCGAGTGTTTCGCTGCTGCAGAGAAGACTTAACCTTGGCTATGCCCGGGCCGGAAGAATAATTGACCAACTTGAAGCTGCTGGCATTATTGAACCATTTCAGGGAAGCAAATCAAGGAAGGTTCTCATCCAGAACCAGGATGAACTGGAAGAAATTATTATGAAATATCAATAAATCCAAAATCAAATTGACTTTTTTGAAAAATCATATAAAATATGTTCCTGTATAGGAATTTCAAAAAATTCCTATACAGCAGATAAGGAAAATTTCATTATAGAAAAGGACAAGATACATCAGGGACATTCGTAATGCCAAAGATAGTGCACAACCTATGGCAACCCTCACCTTTATCCTCTCCCTTTCCAAGGGAGAGGGTTAGGGTGAGGGATGGGGGTTTCAGGGGGCATCCCCCTGATGTATCTTGAGGTATTGGAATTTCAATAATTCCGATACTTTGGATTCAAACGGATAAAGGCAGATTATAAACAGATAAAATTCTCCCTCACCCCTGCCCTCGCCCCGTTTTAACGGGGCGAGGATAAAGGTGAGGGTCGGGGTTTCATGGCAAAGCCCCTGAAGTATGTTCATTATTTAAGAAGGAGAATATAAATGTCATGGCTTGGGAAGAATCATCTTGAAAACCTAAAAGAAATTCTGCTGTATCTCCAGTGGTTTATTCAGCCGGATACAGTAATAACCGAACTTCCCTATGACCTTGAATTTCTAAAAAAAACCGACATTGAAAATTTTGCTGAATGGTGCCCCAAATCAGTAAGCAGGCAGGAGTTAGAGGAAGGAAGATACACAATAAATAAATATCTTGTCCGATTTTTTGTTGATACGCATTACCCTAATTTATCCGAGGCAGAAAAAGAACAAAAAACAAATTCAATCCTTGATGAATTGCATAGATTATTAAATCTATCAAGCCTTGAGTTAATCTATCTAAATCCAAAAAATATTAGCAAAATTATTGACACAACCCATAATAAACCTGGTGAGAGTCATATTGATAAGACTAAAAAAAGAATAAAAATTGCGGTAGCATTGCGATGGCTTCAAAATAAAGACCTTCATCAGATATTATCATCACCAACAAGAGAATATATAACTCATATCGGCGACCTATATGGTCAATTGAATCAAGGTAAAAGTATTAATACCAATTCATTACATAAATACGCTGTATCATCCGAGGATATAAAAAAGATAACTGCTGATTATGAAACCAAAATTGAATTATCTTTGCTTTCGGCAACCGAGGAGATTAAAAATTCAATCAAAGAAAATATGGAAATGAATTATGGGGGGCTTGGCGTTGTTATGAGGGCGGTTGAGCGACTAAAAAAATATATTGAAAGAAAACACCCCAAGGAATATGATAGAATTGATTGTTTTAAAGACTCAATCTTTATTACAATTATTTTAAATTATGTAAAGGACCCTTATATTCAAAACACACCCGAGGCAAAAAATATTGTCAAACTAATTGTCCCGATATTCGTTCAATACAAAAATTTAGAAAAATTGTATTGAATCTAAAATACATCTAATGGGTCAACATCAATTTCTAATTTGCTGGATTTCAATTTTATATGCCTTAAAAACTTCAAATGGTTATGGTCAAATCTCAAGGTTGTCTTTATCAAGATATAAACCCGGTATTTATCCCTTATCCGATAATAAAAAGATTGATTGGGCCCGAACAGTTTTATCTGCTTATTTTCCTTCAGATTTTTAAAGACCCTTTCTGCCTCTTCCCAGACTTCTTTCTCCTTTTTGCCAACAAATCTCAAAAGAATAAGCCGGGAAAATGGGGGAAAGTTTAATTCCTTTCTGAGTTTCATCTCCTGGGCATAAAATTTGGGGAAGTTTTGCAACTGGCTAAATAATATTGAGTATTGTTCTGGGTGAAAGGTTTGAATCAAAACCCGACCGGGTTTTTCACCCCGACCGGCCCGGCCAGCAACCTGGGTTAGGATTTGAAATGTTCTTTCCCCGCTCCGAAAGTCCGGTAGATTCAGTATCGTATCCGCATTGACTATCCCGACAAATGTTACATTGGGAAAGTCAAATCCCTTGGTAACGAGTTGGGTGCCTAAAAGAATCCTTGCCCTGCCCTCTTCAAATTCTTTAATAATCCTCTCTGCCTCTCCCCTCTTTTTTGCAATATCCCGGTCCAGTCTCAAAACAATGGATTCTTTATTTTTTTCATCCTCTGAAGTTAAACTTTTTACAATCTTATTTACCATCTCCTCTATCCGCTGAGTCCCAGCCCCGCGATAAAGAAGGGTAACACCGTTACATTTGGGACAGAGAGAAAAATATTGAATTCTATAGTCACAGGTATGACAGGCAAGAACCGAAGATTCTTCAGGCCTGGATTTCTTATGATAAACCAGCGGTAATTTACAATGGGGACACCTTACAACATAACCGCAATTCGGGCATACCATACTCGGGGCAAATCCCCGGCGATTTAGAAAAAGAATTGCCTGCTCATCTTTTTTTATAACTTCAGTCAATAATTCCTTAAAACGCGAGGAAATCAATTTTCTATTTTCTTTCTTTAAATCAACAACCTCAACTTGGGGCAATGGTCTATAATCAATTCTCTCCTTTAGAGTCAAAAGTTCATACTTTCCAATGCCCGCATTATAATAAGATTCAATCTGGGGTGTAGCAGTGCCGAGAACAACAACCGCATTTTCTATCTTACCCCTCATTACCGCAACATCCCTTGCATTATATCGGACTGATTGTTGATACTCTTTATACGAATGGTCGTGTTCTTCATCAACAATGATAATTTTTAAGTTGGGAATTGGCAAAAATATTGAACTGCGCGGACCGATGATAACCTTAAATTGTCCGTTCTTAATTGCATACCACAGACGCCGCCGCTGGCTCTGGGTCAGGGCGGAATGGATTGTCACCACATCATTACCAAAACGTTCTGTAAATCGTCTTAACAAAAGTGGGGTCATTGATATTTCAGGAACAAGAACCAGTGCCCGCCCCCCCCTTCTTATCACCCTTTCTGTAACCCTTAAATAGACTTCAGTTTTACCACTGCCCGTGATACCATAAAGTAAAAAGACCTTAAATTGTTCTTTTTTTAGTGAATTGATGATGCTTAAAATTGCATTGTTTTGTTGATAGGTTGGCAACGGTCCCCGGACAAAAATTTGCCTCTCATATTCCCGTTTTAATGGTTCAAACTTCTTTAAAACCTTTGAAGGAAGACCTTGTTTTAGAACCTCACCAATTGAAGATATATAATAACTCGCTATCCATTTGAACAATCTTAAAAGATGAGGGGGAAGAAATTTTCTCTCTACCAACTTCTGAACATTTTTTATATTCTGGACTTCCTCTTTGACATTTGTTGCAATAACAATACCATATTTAAATTTATTACGCAGAGGAACAAGAACTAAATCACCAACCCCTAAATCAATTTCTGTCTGATAGGTTAAATAATCAAATTTTGTATTGGGTATTGCAATATTAACAAGCATATCTTTCAGAACAAAAAGATTATATATAATCCAGCAAAAATTTCAATATTCATTGAATTTAAAGTCTTTACAAAATTTTATTTTTGAATATAATTTTAATATGGAATTTGCAATAGAGATAGAAGGTCTGTGCCGCTCCTTTAAAATGCATTTCTGGCAGAAGAAGAAGGAGGTTCTTAAGGAAATCTTCCTGAAAGTAAATAAGGGCGAAGTCTTCGGATTCTTGGGCCCAAATGGTGCCGGCAAGACCACGACCATAAAGATTCTTACCGGACTAATAAACCCGGATAAAGGTAGGGTTGAAATCTTCGGTTTTCCACCCAATTCAATTGAGGCGAAAAGGAGAATCGGCTTTTTGCCTGAATCACCCTATTTTTATGAGCACTTAACCGGCTATGAATTCTTAAAAATCCATTCAATGCTTTGCAATAAACCTCCAGATAGAGAGAGACTACTGAAACTATTGGAAAGGGTCGGACTAAAAAATGCCCTGGAACTACCATTAAGAAAATATTCACGAGGTATGCTTCAAAGGATTGGTATTGCCCAGGCACTGGTTGGTGAACCCGACTTACTGATTTTGGACGAACCCCTGACCGGACTTGACCCCATCGGCAGGAAAGAGATAAAGGATTTGATTTTGGAACTGAAAAAAAACGGAAAGACCGTCTTTTTCTCTTCACACATATTACCTGATGCCGAGGCAGTTTGTGATAGAATTGGGATTATCATTGAGGGCAGGATAATGGAGGTTGGGACGCTTGATGAGCTATTAAAAAAGGGAACCAAGACTGATGAATTAACCCTTGAGGAATGGTTCTTTAATCAGGTCAAAGGAAGCAAGAAATGAACCGAACCCTTGCCGTTTCAGAGAATACATTCAAAGAGGCATTGAGGCAGAGGATTATGTTCCTGCTTATCATATTCAGTATCCTGCTCATCATCGTATCAATATTCCTTGAGCCATTTGCCCTTGGTGAATCTCCGAAACTATTAAGGGACTTCGGCCTCGCAGTTGCCTCTATCTTTGGGGTTCTTGTGGTTATCATTATTGGTTCAAGTCTGATTCATAAGGACATTGAAAAGAGGACAATATATACGGTGATTGCCAAACCGATAAAAAGAAGTGAAATCATACTGGGCAAATTCGCAGGTCTTTTTCTATTGATTGCCCTGTTAGAGGGGGCAATGGCTCTCATTCACCAATTTGTTATCTTTATCTATGAAGGGAAGTTTGACTTTCCAATCTTATTAAATCTGCCGTTTTCTTTGATTGAAATAGCGGTCCTTCTGGGAATTTTGCTTCTCTTCTCTTCCTTTTCTTCAACCACATTGACCTCAATTATGGGTGTAATATTTTATGTGATTGGTCATGCAAGTCCAGATTTGAAACTTTTTGCAGATACAACAAAGGTCGTTGCACTAAAATACCTTGCCTATGGTTTCTATTATATTCTGCCCAATCTGGAAAATTTCAATCTCCGTCTGGAACTTGTCCACAAATTGCCGATTTATTCCGACCAGTTGATCTTCTCGGTCTGCTATGGGTTTATATATACGATTTTTTTGCTCTATGTGTCAGTTCTTATCTTTGAAAATAGAGAGTTTAAATAACACAAATACCGTAAATTAGCGCAGAAATGTTAAGCGTAGCAGAAATTAACGAATTAACAGGTAAAATAATTGGATTTGCTATCAAGGTCCATAAGAATATAGGTCCTGGATTTGCCGAAAAAATCTACGAGAGGGCATTAGCCTATGTTTAAAAAGGCTCTTCTCATATTTTTACTCCTCTTGCTTATAGGAAATCTTTCCTACCGCATTGACCTTAAAAAGACACATCACGAACTCATTGGCGAATTGATGTATTTCCCATCGGGATTTGCGGTGCGGGCATTATCATTGGGATTTTATGTACCCCTTGCGGATATGGTCTGGCTCAGGTTCATCCAGTATTATGGTGAACACAGAATGACCGATGCACGATTTGACCTGATGTATCATATTTTGGATATCTTAACCACCCTTGACCCATATTTTGTCCATGCCTATACGCTCGGGGCATTGATGCTCACCCACGATGCCCAAAGACCTGACCAGGCACGAAATTTACTGAAAAAGGGAATGTATCACGATATAGATGAATGGAGGATTCCATTTATTTATGGCTTTATCCATTATGTATTTTTAAGAGAATATAAGGTCGCTCAGGTATACTTTCGCATCTCATCACAAAAACCAAATGCCCCGGATATGCCTAAAAGATGGGCTGCATTTTTACTATACAAAAAAATTGGTGATTTAAGAACCAGTCTTGCCTTATGGATTGACCTTTATAATAATGCAAAAAACCCCGAAGAAAGGTCAATTGCAGAAATCTACATAAAAGAGATTAAAATGGAACTGGACATTGAATTTTTGAACAAAAAGATAGAAGAATTTAAAGCAAAAATTGGCAGAAAGCCAATCAGTTTGAAAGAACTTATCGTGTATAATTTAATTGATTCCATTCCCACTGAACCGCACGGTGAAAGGTATTATCTAAGGGCCGGTAAGGCAGTGTCAAGTTGGAAAAAGAAAAAGTAAGATGCTTATTTTTTCTTTTGTGGATACTTTGTCGCCTTTTCTTTTACAATAAGAAGGCTGAGCCTATTTAATTTTTCTTTGATCTCTCCGTAATACACCTCAAGTTTTGAAATCCGTGGTTCTCCATTCAAAAACTCCAAGATCTTTATCTGGGTTCTTTTATCTCCTCAAAGCAAACCGCTCATTCATCTCCTTATGTAATGCCTCCAGCCGTTCGTTGAGATACCTTATCTCAACCTGCACTGCCTTCAATTCGGGAACCAACAGGTCTTGAACTACCTTTCTGAAACCTTCAACTATATCCATTTTCATCTCCATTTTATTATATTAAAGATATAGGAATTTCAATAATTGCTTCGGTCGTTTCGCTCCCTTGCCTAACCTGCGGTTAGAGCACTATCCGGAAAGATAAAATGTAGTTGTCCGATTTATCGGACAATGCCAAATGTCATGCCTGAGGCAGATCCGCCTTCGGTGGAAATTGGGCAACTCCAATTTTATATCCCCCTTTTGTAAAGTGGGATTTAGCCCGAATTATTCATACTAAAAGTCATTGCGAGCCCGACTTACTCCTTCTGTCATTGCGAGCCCGCCGAAGGCGGGCGAAGCAATCCCATCTGTTCTTGTGAGGAACCAAACGACGAAGTAATCCCTGAAATGACCGATAACAAATGAGATTGCTTCGCTTACGCTCGCAATGACAAAAAGAAAAAAACAGAGAGCGGTTTCCAACCACGATAAAAACTTGAAGTCTTGACATTAAAGAAGTCAAGCAAGCTTGACCACTACAAACTCTCTCCTCGCAATGACAAAAAGAAAAAAACAGAGTGTCCCCTCACCCCTACCCTCTCCCCGTTTTAACGGGGAGAGGATAAAGGTGAGGGCGGGGGTTCAAGGGCGTCGCCAAGAGGTTCAGTCTTTCCAACCAGTGAAAGTCTGGTTTGGGTAAGGGTTAGCAACCCGCCCAATAGTGAACTCTGGATATAGGGAGGTAACGAACTATATGAGACAGAGGGAACAAGATA
>Ga0207433_10006699_pt1 | contig 19738 bp, 10 predicted proteins | sample YelNatPaOPGAMG01_FD_187559 | JGI IMG/M metagenome (GOLD analysis project Ga0207433, IMG submission 187559) | Hot spring thermophilic microbial communities from Obsidian Pool, Yellowstone National Park, USA - OP-RAMG-01 (SPAdes) (version 3) | ecosystem: Environmental > Aquatic > Thermal springs... | reverse complement strand
CCTACTTTGTGGATAACTTTGGCTAATACCAAAGACCCCTCATCAAAAGGCGCATATAAATAAAAAATTGTAATTTATTTGGCCTGGTTAGACGCCAGAAGCTATTGCCCTAGTAATATCTTTATACTTTTTATTTATCTCATTAAGACCAATGCCGTTTAATTGATAATCTATAAAATTGGCCTGGACATCATTAAGCGTAATTATCTGATATGGTCTAATCTCAGGATGCCTAACACTATTGACCCAATCTCCTTTCCTAACCTTTATATCTACGCCTTCCATATCTTTCACTTTTAAATACTCATCTTCATTCATAGCGATTATTACTATCGCCTTATTAGGGTCAAACTTCACTCGGCCTTGATTTTCAATTACACTCTTAGCAGGAAATACCAGTATCTCTTGCATAATTTCATTTAGCATAGCCTTTGCCTCTTCTAATTGTCCAGGAATTCCTTCAACACCAGTAGTAATAAAATCATCCAGTATTTCGAATGCCTCTCCTAATCTTCCCTGTTTCTTTGCAGTCTTAGCTATATCTAAAGTAAAACCTGCTCGAGCATTAGAATCCATCAGCCGTAGAAAAATCCCAAGACCACCTTCATTCCTCCTCAACTCTGTCAAGGCCTTATAAGACGCCTCTGCAAAAAAATCCCGTACCATATGAGGGCTAATATTGTGAAGATACGATTTTGCAAAACCTATTGCAGGTCTTCCCGGCAATGGACTTTCAGGAACAAACGAAATTATGAAAGGTAAATATTTTTGTGGCTGCGCCAAAACCTGTTGATAACTTATGTGCTGGTCCCCTGTACCCTGCATTACCCATTCAATCCCTTGAGAAATGAGATAGTCTCTTAGACTATAAAATCTCTCTCCTTCTAGGTAGATAAAAGGCACAAACTTACGACCAGTTCTTTGGGCATATTTTATGGCCTTCTTCATAACCTCATTGAATTGCTCTTGGGTTGTAATATTCGAAGGTAAATCTAATTCTGAAATATTTGTCTCTAATTTTCCGTTTCTCGCCAACTGTTTAATTTCTTCGTATGCATTTTCTATTGCGCCTGGACTTCTCGCCTCCTCAGTCTGCAGGGCTTTCAGGCGTGTTTCCAAAAGTCCTTTTCCTAACTCAACAAATGGTTGACGAAGATAGAGATTTTCTTGCACAATCTTGGTAGCAGGATTATCCAGGTCATTCAAATCCACATCCTCTGGAGTATAACCAGCTCTATAAAGGGCCCTGGCAATCAAACGATTCCCAACGGTATTGGTAATACCATAGAAAGTGGTAAATAACTCTCCCATTGCATTTGCTATGCCTTGTCTATCAAGAGTGCTAAAATCAGGTGTATCTATTCTGACAACGTTAAACTCCTCTTCTGATATAAGAAGATTTGACATATTTATAACAAGCCTTCTTGGATTATTCGCATAATGTTGCTTCTGTGCATCCCAATGAGATTGTTTTATCGCTATAAGATTTGCAAAACCGACCTGCCAAATGCTTTCATTAAAATTTTGCTCATTGGATTTACCGAACCAGAAAAATTCATCCGGAACAACAAGGGCAATGTCTGTTATACCTTCGTCCACAATCTTATTACCAATGAGATTGCCGATATGGTTTCCTTCTCGCACTTTGCTTATACCTTCTCTTCGTATTCTCCAGTAAGCCTCAGCATCAAGACCATAATAAGCCAAAAATGTCATCATATGGAGGTCCCCGGTCCAACGGCCGCCTACGTTATCAAACATAGCGCCAAATCCAGGCGCATCCTCGCCAAGTTCTTTATCTAATCCTGAATTACGAATAAATGCCGAAAGCCTGCTTTGGTCAGGTCTATCTGTGGTTTCAAAAAACATATTTCCAAGGACTTTAGCAAATATATTTTTTACATCTTCTTTACTAAGGTTGAGATTTCTCTGTCTGGCTCTATTATAAACTAAAGTAATGAGACTATTTGTCCCAAAACGGTCTTCTTCTACTTTAAACAAGTCTTTCCCGGGCCGCTCATTACCGTCTTTAAAATTTATATCATGCAAGGTATCGAATACTAAATCCGCAAATTCTTTTCCATTAACCCTAGCTACTTTTTCAGCCTGGCGTTTTAAAAGGGCATAAAAAATATCTTCAAATATAAGCATTGTCTCATCCGTAGAACCTGATTTTGAGCTTGGGATAACCACCACCTCATCTATATCCGCATGCAGTTCTCCCAAAACAGCTTCTATACTGTTTTCAAAATTCTTGCCCAGCTCATACTCACCACTGATTTGAACAGTTTTCCCTGTCTTAAGATCCAACATTTCAAAAACACTCGCTATACCCTGAAATGGCGTATGCTGACCGCCTATGCCGGGTTTGATAATATATCGTATGGGCTTACCTATCCTATCAGCCCTTTTCTTGAAAAAATCTCTCATCTTATTAACTGTTTCCAGAAATACCTCTTTCCCCTCTTCCGCGAAATAACCCTGGTTACCCTCAAAGGCAAACGAACCATCAATAGCTGCGCCTTCAGGAACGCCGTAGCCATCTTGGTTATAACCACCTTTTAAATAACGACTTGCCATATTTGCCGTTTTGCCAGCCGCATTGAGTATGGCTCGCAATTTAGAACCAATCACTGAAGCCCCTCTTTTTTCTCGCTCTAAAGCCATTTTTTGTTCCTCTCTTATACTCTTTATAAACTCGCCTATTTTTTCAAATGTCTTCTGGTCATCTTTTGCGAATGAAACAAGGCCACTTCTGTATACTTTATTCTGTATTTCGTCGATATTTATCCTTAATCCCGTAAGCTTTTCTAAAACAGCATCATGTTTCTGATAATTAGGTGTCTCCACATTGCCGTCAAAAGGAACTTCTTCTGACATAGCATCAACCACTTCTGGCGGAGCAGTGTTGACGGTCCCCTTTAATCTCAATGGGCCAGCGTAATGTGGATTTGTAGTGTAGATATTGTTCACTTTCACTCCTGTTGAACCCCAGTATATCTGCTGTATCGGCACGTTGTTTTCTGTGGCAAACTGATTCCATTTTTCGTCCTTTACAAATTCTTGTTCAAATATCCTGTATACCCTGCCTATTGCATACGCAAGGCCTGATTGAGTTTTTAATTCTGGGGCGTTGGTAAGTAATGGGTCAATCTCCCTATCTGTCCTACTAACAAAATCAGACGCAACTGACACGGCGTAAGGCGATTGGCCTACCTTGCCGCGTTTCTGCCCATTCTGCACATATTCCATGACCCCGGACTTATACGCCTTGACGCATTCTATATACTGTTCCTTAGTGGCTATTAAGGTAAAATTGATATTAATACCCAATGCTATGGCTCTCTTCCCAGCTTCTACACCAACATGGGTAGCAGGCACCTTTATGAAAAAGTTATGAAGCCCTCCAGATCTTTCTGTAATTAAAGCGTCTAATCTCTTCAGTTCATCCAGCGCTGCCATGACCTGGTCCTCAAATCTAGGATCCCCTGGCTTTATATCTGGATCGCTTGTAAAGGCGGGTCTGAATTCATAACTCACATACCCATGCATATAATTAGTCCTTTCGCACACACCTTCTTCCACGAATATTTTCATAGCAGGTACAACCAGATAATCTATAAAAAGATTGTCATAAATCTCCTGGTCGCTCATGCCTTTTTCAACCATTTCCTTAATTATAGGTACCCATTCTCCTGATTTTATCATCTGCTCAAAAACCTGGGCATTGGAGGTAGGGTTAGTCGTTGCGTTATTCACAAGCCCTACCCGAACCTGCGCCTGAAATAAGCCGGATTTCATCATATAAGGCGTGATAAAATCCTTTGAAATAGCGTGGCCTTCTTTTAAAAGAGAAACAAAAATATTTCCTATATTCTTCTGAATCTCTTTTGTCTTTAAATCCACTATTGCCTCATGTATCTCTTGAAGTTCATCATCACGTATCCTACCTCTATCTAACATCTTTTGTATGCGCTCTTGCAAAGATGCCAACTGGTCAGGGGTAAAACTCATCAAAACCTCATAGACATCTCTATTCTTTTCATCCTTTTCGCCTGTGCGTCTTATTAAGCCAAGCTTTTCCATTGCATCCGCGAATTCCCTGCGAACAGAACTCTCAGACCACGTTTTGCCTTCTTCATCCTTTAACCTCTCTGACATCAAACCCAATACTGTTATCTTATCGCCCGCCTTTATGCCTAATCTGGCCATTGTATTAAGTAATCCCCACACAGAACCACGGCCAATATCACCAGCCATTCTTCCTGTCGGTTGTAATCCTTGTAAATCATATAAATATGTTTTTATCCTGTCCGCAATATCTACCATCTCGATTACCCCAGGCTCAAACTTAAAAAACCATCTTACATCTTCCAATTGCTCTAAAACAAACCTTCCAAACTCTTCAATCTTCTCTTCGGTTAAATCCATTCTTTTTCTAAACCGCTGATTAAATTCATCCAAGATAATTTTTCTCGTATGCCTCAGTATATGGTCCCATCCTTCTTTAAAAATACCAAACTCCTTCAACATATCGTCTGTCAAAGAATCTTGCAACGAATTACTTCTTGCACCACCTGCTCTCATGACAAGTTTACGTTTCTCTTTTTCTAACCGCGCAATATCTTTCTCTAAATTAGTCAAATCAAGACCTTTATCCTTTTCTTCTTTCAACCGATTATAAACCTCCTGCATGCGACTTATAAGTGCATCTAGCGTATGACCTTCGAAAAGAAGTTGAAGTTCTTCCCCTGTATTTGACCATCTTATTAATATCGAATCTCCATTTTCAAATTGTGCTTTAAACCCAGCTACTGTTACAAATCCATCGCCTGCAGGTTGATACAACATATCTCCAATCTTTTCTGGTTCCTCAATCGTACTCACTTTTAGCTCCTGACCATAGGTCTCTTTAAGCCATTTGCCCAACTGTTTGGCTGTTTCTAGTTTTACAGCATTTGGTATTGAAAGTCTCAACTCAGAACTGGTAAATGTAGAAGGAAAGGTTTCGAATAAATCTACTAACAAATTCTCTTTTAACCTTTCTAAATACTTACCCTCTATATCACCCAAAGTTTCTCTGATATGAATAAGGTTCACAAATGCCGCCAAACCGCAATCGCATGGACGTTCAGGATTACTTGGGGCGACATGAAAAAAGTTATGGCCTGATGCCTCTGCAGTATAATAGGTGCGCTTTAGATGTTTGTAATTTTCCATAAACTCAGGGTCGTTATTTAATCCAGATTCCGTTACAAATCTATCCATCTCTTCAATTCTCCACTCTATAAATCTAAGTTGGGGTGGATACCCTGTATTTATATAAACAGTCTTTAATATATCCTCTGGTTTAATACGCGGGTCTTTGGCTTCTTCTGCTAATATCTCAGATATATTTTTAAGAACTCTTTCAAGTTTACTATTAGTCCTTACATCCAAAGCTAACCATAATGGCCCACCGCCTCTTTTAACCATCGTAATAATAGCAGCTCTATTCTGAGGATCTAATAAAAATCTTTGATAATACGGAATGGTCATTTCAAAGGCTGGTACACCTTCACCGTTTTCCTTGACTGCGCAAAATCTATCTGCATCTCCATCGAATACACCGCCAATCGCTATAGGCATGTCTTCTGAACGATTATTATTTATTAGCTTTATTAACATCTGTGTCGGCACTAATGCATCAGGCTTAGATGGATCCCAAATCCCCCTTCCCATATAAGGGTCTGGGTGCATATTCAGCATAAAAACTATCTTACGATTGCCATTCTGCCAAACCTCTTTTAATTGATTTATAATCTCTGTTTGTCTACTTTCTATTAAACCACTAACTCCAACATCGCTTTCTCCTTTTATCTTAAGCAGCTCATCCATATCTATTACATAAAATCCACGTTTTTTAAAAAATCCTGCAGTAATTGGACCTGCTGCGCCTGCCCTGGCATCAACCACAAGTATCTCATCTTTTGTGAATGTTGGAAGGGTAGTGTCATACATACCCAGTAAAGCATCTCCTACTTTTGTTATCTCGGTTATCTTGCCTACGTTATAACTTTTTCTTTCGCTTAAAATCCTGGTCCTTTCTTTATATAAATTGGCAAGACCTTGTCCATATAAAGGATCTAGCGTACCATTGCCTTCAAAATCAACTTTTATTTTTAATCCATTCTTTTGATAAACCCCATGACTACCGGATACCTGTATCTGGGCATTATATCTACCAGGATTTTCTGCGGCATACACATTATGAGCACCTGTTGTCAATAAATCTTCACAAAAATCTACATCTACTCCAACAGAGGCAAAACCAAGCGCCATTGCATATCTCAATATAGGGGTGTGAATCCTCCCATCACCTGTTAATAAAACTCTATCCCCAGGTTTACAGTGCTCAATCCCTATCAATTTACCTATAAGATATACATTTTCAGGGGTCAAATCCACTATCCCGGTCTGTATGGGTAAGGCATTGCCTCGTATATCATACCCGAACCCATAACCAAAAAGAGATTCTGGTATATTATCTACCACCATAGGCAATCTGGATTCAAAATATTTTATAATCTCATCTGGCACTTGATGCTTTATTTTATTGTATGCATTTATATCTCCTTGGATTGCCGATTGAAAAATGCCTTCTAGACTAACTAAGGATTGCTGTCTTCCTATAAAATCTCTAATCAAATCTAGATGGTCTTTATCAAGATAATATCCTTCATTCTGTAAGGCCTTAAGAAAATTCTCTGGCGTCCTTTCTTCCTCCTTCAAATCTTTTAAGACCTCTTCTGGAGGACGGACAAATATATTTTTATCCACAAGTCTTAAGTGCCTTAGTATAGCTAATCCAAGTCTCCTTCCTTTCCTCCAATCATCTAATTCCTTATTTGGAACAAATACCAAAATCGGCGCAATTGAATCTGCTAATTCTCTTTCATTTCTCTGATGTTCTTCATATGTAATCTCTCCTTTAATCAACTTTATATCCAATTCTTTCATTTTATGTTCGTATGTCTGCATAGATTCGCCAACTAAAAGCATCGAATCAAAAGCCCTGCCAAAGATTCCATGAATATCCCTTTCAGTCCCTTGAGTAGGAATATTTCCTACAAGCTTCACCTGCTGACGAATTGGCACATATAGTTCTTCAACCATCCTTACACCTTCTTCTAATCTCTTTTTATCTTGTAAGGAAAGCTTGCCTCCATTTTCTTTTTTTCTTCTTAACATCTCTAAAACATCTTTGGGTCTTAATCCAGTCATTGCTAAAACAGCCAATAAGCTCACTGTCATTGTATTTGTATTTGTAATATTAGTACCAGGTGTAGTCCCCTGAATATTTGCCCTCTCGCAAACTGCTGTAGTTCGTGTCCCGTCAGGATGTTCTATATCAAAAATACCGCCACCTGTCTGAGAATAAGTAGGTGTTAAGCCACCTTCTACTACACTGGCTACTATTTTACGAAAAGCGGTTCTATATTCCTCTGTAGTTTTATATTTTTCCCATTCTGTTTCGCTCATTTTATCTATTTTATCAAGAAAATTATACAAGCCGTTTTCCTCTTGTAACTTTCTGACCAATGTGTTCAATGCAATCTGACCAGGCCCATCGTCATGCCACGCTGCACCTGAATTATCCTGATTATAAATTCTTAGATATACATCTCTAAGATTTTCACCTTCCATTGCGTTTTCTACTACATCTAAAAATAGACCCTCCCCAATAAAATACTTCCAGAAATCCCAGTGATTCTCCGGGCCAAATATTGGATTTCCTTTTTCATCAAGCGCTATCTCTCCCGCGTGTTTTTCGCAATATTCCAGCATAGAATTACGTTCTTCTTCTGAAAGTTTATCGCGTAGCTTTGTCTCCTTTGCAAAAAACGCTTCAAGCGCTTCACGTGTCGGTATTCTTTTTGGGACTACTGGCTGAACAAATAATGTTATATTTGGATTTTGCACACCGTTTTTCTTAAGAACCTGGGTTATAAATTCGTTTGCCTCTGTAGCATTGTTTTCTGCTGCCATTACAACCATACCTCGAGCAGCTAACTCACCAGTCTTTCCTAATTGCAATGCCAAAATTGGAACATCCTCAACTGGCAAGGCAGCCTTAAAATTATCCATAAATCTTCCTATCCCAGGAAGATATTTCTCAACATTACCTCTTAAACTTTCAGCAAATTCTCTTTCCTCCCTCATAGACTTTTGATATCTACTTCCTGCGCCTCCAAGTAGAGTACATAATACAACTTCTATTTTTGTTGGAACAAACTTATGCGTCTTTTCAACCGCTCTTGCTAAATCCTCGCGCTTTTGGGCATCAAGCCCACTAAGATTTATCTTCTTATCCTCTCTAACTTCCTTTAAATTTTCTCCTTTAATAATAGTAGTCGCATAACCTCGTTCGCCTCTTCTCGCGCGTTCAAACACTACTTTTGTTCTACTAATAACATCTAAACCCTTTTTTGGATCCATCGAAACCGACCTCATAAATGGAAGCCACGCTTCAGGATTTTTTAATACTGATTGAATAATTCTAACTGAATAATCTTCTTGTTGGTCTTTCCCCAAAGTATTAAACCATTGCATAAAATTATTGAATAATTTATTTCTATCGCTTTCACCTTTATCTAACACCTCTTTTACCATATATGAAATATAAGATTCATGAAATGTAATTAAATCTCTTAATAACCCAAAATTAACATTTTCTGGTACCGACAATAATCCCTTTATTTGCTCCTCCAGCTTCTCTATGCCAATTACATCAGTTACTGCATCTTTTATCCGACTTAACCTAGCCCTTCCGCGCCTATCAACAAGTGTCCAGCGGTCCAGACCTTTGCCAGTACCCATTATCTCTTTTATGGACTCATCTATTTTATCTATCTGTTCTTGTGTAATATTTTTAAAGAGGTCATTAAAAACGATTACCTTTCTGCCCTGGTTATCTTTTTGTATCTTAATAATCCCTATCGAAATTAGACTCCTTAATTCATGCCTTATGGTAGAATAACTATATGGCCTGCCTGCATATCTCCCTTCTGTACGTCTTACCCCTTCGCCTCTTCTTTCCTCCATGAATCTTTCAAGAGGAATTTCTGTTAGATTTTCTCCATCACGTAATCTTATAAGACATTGCAGTCCTTTTAAGACAGAACCCTCAAATCCTTTGTCTTCTCCTACAACTCTATCTTCTCCGCTCCTTATAACATTTGCTATCAAGGTTAAACCATCAGGTCTTTCAGTCAACAAACGGGCATTTATCTTATCATTACTTCTTAAAACCTGAAAATATGTGGGTCCTTTGCCTATAATCCCAATCTCAACAAAAACATCTCCTTTTAAATTCTTGTAAATTCCTATATCAGCTATGGGGGTACTCCATCTTTCTAACTCCTTAGGACTTGCCTGCGATAACAATGCAGCTACTATGGCTGGCCTCAAATCCTCTATTGTTAAACCTAACTTTTTTATCTCAGGATGATTATTAAACGCTTCTATCAAACTTCCATTAAATACTAAAGGAACTCTCAAGCCCCCAGCAATATCTTTTACAAGCTTAGTAAAATCAAGTTGTTTTAATAATTCTTCTAAAGACCTGCGCTTACCCGAAAGTAAAAATCGGTAGTTTTCATCATCTATATCTGTCTTGGAATAAGGCGATATAACTACATAAGAATAACCTTTTTCTTTTAACAATCGTGTTATACCTTTGGTATGAAAGCCTCCTGTTATTAGGGCAGCAACCTTAATATTACGTTTTTCTATCTCAGAGAGAGAATTATTTACCATTGCAATATCACGGGCTTTTACAATCTTATAGAAGTCCTCTAACTCCTGAAGATGGTCGTCTATGAGACGAGGGTTAAAATCTATGTAGGACGTTTGGTTCGTTGAGTTCGTTTTGTTCGTTAGGTTCGTTATAGCAGATTTAAACCAGCCTACTTTATGGGATTCTTTATTTTGCAGGTAGTAGTCCAGTTCTTCATTTGAAATTTTTAGATTAAAAAATCCTTCTAAGAATTTAATATTTCTTAAGGCCTGGGTAAGGAGTCTATCTTCTTCTTTTTTAGCAAGATGCTGTTTTATATCATAGGTCAATGACTCCATCTCAATGAAAAGTTTTGTAGAGTCCAAAGAATTGAGTTTGGTAAGATAGCTCAAAAAGTTATCCAGTTCAGGATATTTAGTTATAGAGTCTTTTAGATACCTTAGACTTAAATCTTTGAGATAAGAATAAAATGAAAAAGGAGAGATTTTCTGGTCCTTGAAAAGACCTGCCTCTACCATCAAGGAGTCGAGTTCACTTTTCAGGCCTTTCTTGGAAAGTTCAGTCTGTAGATTTAAAAGAAGGTTCCGTGTCTCCTGCATTAATCTCTGCTGGTCTATACTGGATTCCTGGATTAAGGCCTCATTCAATAGTGTTACATTTTTATAGTTTGTGATGGGGATGTTAAATGTCTGGAGATATCCTGAAAGTCTTTTGAGGTATTTATCCGTCTCTATCTTTTGATTTTCATAATCTCTTTCTAGGTTATCCAATTCTAAAAGTTCTTTTGAATAGATTTTCGGCTTCAGTTCTTCCAATACACTTTTTATCCTGGAGATAAAGACCATAGAATCTGGTCTATATTTCATTATCTTATTAAAGTCTATGATATTCTTGAAATATAAGTCCCTATCTTCAATGCCCCAGATAGGTAGTTCTGGATATTTTGTTATGGATAAAAATTCTTCAGCTGTAAGTTCGCCTGAATCTACAAATAGTCTGGCTGTCTTAAATCTGGCATTGTAGTCTGGGAAACTTGAGACGCTCGAGGTATCCACTACGCCATCTGCACCTTCTGAGCATATCAAGCCTAGATTATAATCTTTTAGAAGCAATTCTAATATACCTGCCTCATTATATTGTGCCTCTGGATTTGTGTGCAGGTCCTGTATATGGACTATTAGACGATTTTCTGACTGTGGGATTTTTGTATTCTGATAGACCTCTATTACACGGCCAAGTTCTGGCGGGATATGTAGTTGCGTGAGGTCATTGAGATGGGATAATAAAATCTCTTTGGTCTGCCTGGTTAATTTTTCTTTTTTAGAGGATTCCTCTCCATTAAAAACAGCCTTCTTTTTCTCTAACAATGATTCTTTTTCTGTCCGGAGTTTTTCGTAGTCAACTTTTTTGCCCTTAAATAAAGACCTATTTTCTGGAACTCCATAAGCGGTATTAGTAAATATAAATGTTATTAATGTTATTAAAGAAATGGCTTTTTTAAGTTTTTTCGGATTGTAAATAATTTTTATCATAACCTACTCCTAATTTTCAATTTTAAAAATAATTTTAAATCTATTATAAATATATCATGAAATCGTTTCCAGGTCAAGAGAAATTTAGTATTACATCTGCCTGCATCTAGCTGGGGGTTATCATACATCAAGATTGGTTTTAGTAAGTAACTTAGATATATTTTCCAAAAGGTCTTTTCTTTTTAGCTGAACTACACTGGAACTTTTTCTATCTTTTAATTCTAACATATCTTTTTTGAGGCACTTTTCACCTATAACAACCTGGATGGGTATGCCTATCAATTCTGCATCATTAAACTTCACACCTGCTGACTCATCTCTATCGTCGATTAACACCTCTATCCCTTTATCTATCAAGTCATTATATATATCATCCGCTAAACTGCGAATCTCTTTTTTCTCATAATTAATTGGTAAAATAATCACTTTAAAAGGTGCTATCTCAAGAGGCCATATTATACCATTTTTGTCATTATTTAACTCTATGGCTGCTGCTATAATCCTATTTACGCCTATCCCATAACAACCCATAATAAACGGCTTTAATCTACCATCCTCATCTAAAAACTCTGCCTTCATTGCCTTTGAATATTTAGTCCCCAATTTAAAGACATGCCCCATTTCTATGGCATGTTCTATCTTTATATTTCTATTACAGTTAGGACAATTATCCCTTTCAGTTATAACCCTTAAATCAGCCCATTCTCTAACTGAAAAATCCCTCTCAAAATTAACATTAATTAAGTGCCTATCTTTCTTATTTGCACCTGTAACAAAATTTATCATTCCTTTTATGGAAGCATCGGCTATTATCCGTACACCCTCAAGCCCAACAGGTCCTGAAAAGCCCATAGGACCTTTTGTTACATCTCTGATGACCTCTTCGCTCGCCATTTCTAATCTGTTGCATTTAAGGTATTTTTTAAGTTTTGCCTCATTCGCTTCATGGTCCCCTCTTATCAAAATTGCTATTGGCTCTCTGTCTGCTACATAAATAAGGGTCTTCACCATCTGTTCTGGTTTTACCTTTAATAGCGCGCCTACCTTTTCAATCGTTGTTACCCCTGGTGTATCCACCTCTTTCATAATGCCAGGGGATACATTAGGTGAGGCTATTGGCTGGCCCGGGTTGCGACATTCTGCCACACTAAGACTTGCAGCATAACCACACGAAGGGCAATATGCCACAAGGTCTTCACCACTCTCAGCCAAAACCATAAACTCGTGAGAAACATCCCCACCCATCACGCCTGTATCTGCCTCAACTGCTATAACCTTCAAACCACATCTTTTAAAAATTGCCTCATATGCCTGATACATCTTTTTGTAACTCTCATCAAGACCTTTTAGGTCTCTATCAAAACTGTATGCATCCTTCATGATGAACTCGCGGCTACGTATTACCCCAAATCTTGGCCTAATCTCATCCCTGAATTTTGTCTGAATCTGATAAAGTATAATTGGAAGCTGGCGATATGATTTGATATGATTTCTTACAAGGTCTGTAATTACCTCTTCATGGGTCGGACCAAATACCATAATTCTATTATGTCTATCTTTAAACTTAATAAGGTCCTCTCCAAAATCCTTAAATCTCCCTGACTCATGCCACAACTCTACTGGCTGTAACGATGGCAAGAATACCTCGATTGCTCCATACCTCTCCATCTCCTCACGTATTATCGCCTCGACCTTCTTCAACACCCTGAGGCCAAGGGGCAGATACGTGTAACTACCTGCAGCAAGTTTTCTTATTAACCCTGCCTTTATCATAAGCCGATGGCTCAACGACTCTGCCTCACTCGGATTCTCTTTTAATGTAGGTATAAAATATTTTGTCCAGCGCATAGGTCTAATTTGAATTGGAACTTTTTGAAGCCATAGATGTCTAAACCAATGGATATCTCGCTAAACTTATCTTATTTCTTTCAACAACTCCTTAACGGCGTCCTTTTCCCCAACCCTTTTTAAAATCTTTCCTTTTTTAAAGATTACGCCTTTACCTTTACCAAAGGCAACACCTATATCTGCTGCCTTCGCCTCTCCAGGGCCATTGACCTCGCACCCCATTATTGCAATCTTAAGCATATCCATTGAAGGTTGAACCTTTAATATCGAAGATAGCCCGCTTACTATCCTCTGTAAGTCCACCTGACATCTTCCGCATGTAGGACAGGAGATAATATCCGGACCAAATCTTCTTATCCCAAGCGATTGTAATATATTCTTCGCAGCAATCACCTCTTCTTCAGGCCCTGCAGTTAATGATACTCTGATTGTGTCGCCGATACCTTCTAAAAGCAGTACCCCTATCCCGATGCTAGATTTAACCAGACCTGTAGAAACAGGACCTGCTGCAGTAATTCCTAAGTGAATAGGATAATTAGAACTTCTAGCAAACTCCCTGTATGCCTTAATGGTCGTCAATACATCTGCAGCTTTCAATGAAACTATTATATCGTAAAAATCCATTTTCTCCAACATACTTATATAATTCATCGCATATCTCACCATCGCCTGCCAATCCTCAAGACCTTCTAAAGAACACTTGAAATTTTTCATAAAACGCATCCTGCCTGGATCCGGCATTGAACCTGAATTAAGGCCTATCCTGATGGGTATATGATTCTTTTTTGCAAATCTAATTATAGTCTCAATCTGTTCTCTATCAAAGATATTTCCAGGATTAAGTCTTATCTTATCCGCGCCGCTTTGTATAGACCTGATAGCCAATCTATAATCAAAATGGATATCAGCAACAAGAGGGATATTGATTCTCTTTTTGATATTTTTTATGGCATCGGCTGACTCAAGGTCTTTTACCGCAACCCTTACCATCTCGCAGCCAAGAGACTCAAGCTCTTTAATCTGACGCACCGTCTCTATTACATCTCTCGTATCAGTTTTTGTCATAGATTGAATAACTATAGGTGCGCCGCCACCGATCTTGATATCCCCAACCTTAATCTGTCTTGTAAGTTTTCTCATAAGGGGCCCTTGATAATATTATCTGCGCCAGAACGACAAAATCTTTTCAAAGACCTCGAATCTCATAAAATCATTATAAAAAACAAATAGCATCAGGCAGACTATAAATGCAAGACCAATCTGTGTTATACTCTCCTGGACTTTATGCGGGATGGGTCTACGCCTGAGTCTTTCTATTACAAGAAACAAAATGTGTCCACCATCTAACACAGGCACAGGCAAAAGATTGAATATTGCAAGCGATGCGCTTATTACTGCCATAAGATGCAATACATAAAGTATACCCAATCTCACTGCCTGTTCTGTAATATAGAACATCCCTATTGGCCCGGTCAAGGATTCTTTAAGCGGTATAGCGCCTGTAATGGTTGCCCATAGCGCCCTGTATGTAAGGTAGGTCAGTTGGAATAATTTCCAACCAGCCATATAGATAGACTTTAAAATCCCATATCTAACATACACAACCTCTTCGCCTGGCGTAATGCCTATGAACCCAACAGTCTTTTTTGAACCAAAGATAGTTTTGAATTCCTTTATCTTTGGTCTGATTGCAAATTCCATGGTCTTGCCTCTTCTTTCAACAATAACTTTTATCTCAGGTTTTTTATTTGCATGAACTATCTCTGTTACATCATCCCAAAACATTACATTGCGACCGTCTATCTTTAGTATCTTATCGCCTGGCTGAAGTCCTGCCTCTACTGCAGGATATTCCGGGACCAGACCCCCTATAATAGGATTCAATCTTGGAAAGCCCATCATAAAAATAAATAGAAAAATAAAAAATGCTAAGAGATAATTCAATACTGGACCTGCAATTATCACCCTTGCCCTTTCCCCTGGAGACCTTGAGAGATACTCCCATGTCTCACCTTTTAAATTGTCTTCCGGGGTCTCGCCAGCAAGCTTCACATACCCTCCAAGTGGAATAATTGAAATAGAATAATGGGTATCGCCTTTTGTGAACCCGAAAATTTCTGGCCCAAAACCAAATGAAAATTTCTCTACACGAATACCCATCTTTTTTGCAATAATAAAATGCCCGAATTCATGCACAATCACAAGTACGCTTAAAACCATTATAAAAGAAATCCACGATAACATCCTGGTCTTCTCCTTCTAGTCTATAGATAACTTTAAAAATTCTAACGTCTTAAGTCTGGCCCATCTATCTGTCTCAATGATATCCTCTAATCTTGGTTCTGGTATTGGCCTATGCATGCCTAATACCTTTTCTATTGCCTTTGGTATCTCTGTAAATCTTATCTTATCTTTAAGAAATGCTGAAACGGCTACCTCATTAGATGCATTTAAAACGCAAGGATATGTCCCTCCTCTTCGTGCAGCAGAATACGCAAATTCAAGGCATGGAAATTTTTTAAAATCTGGCTTATAAAAATGCAATTCTTTAAATCTACCCGGGTCTATACCCTTAAAAGATGGGGGAAACCTTGACGGATATGTGAGGGCATATTGTAACGGCATCCTCATATCACAAGGCCCTATCTGTGCCAAAATAGACCCATCTACAAATTCCACCATTGAATGCACAATCGTCTCAGGATGAATTAACACCTTTATCCTTTCTATATCTACCCCAAACAGATGATGTGCCTCTATAACCTCAAGCCCTTTATTCATCATAGTAGCAGAGTCAACAGAGATCTTTTTACCCATCTTCCATTTAGGATGATGGACTGCCTGACATGGTCTAATATCTTTAAATTTTCTCATCGAGATACAACGAAGTGGCCCACCTGAACCAGTAATATAGATATTTCTTATCTCTAAATTGTCCTTAAACTCAAGGCATTGAAATATAGCACTGTGTTCACTATCAACAGGCAATATCCTCACCTTATTAGCCATTGCCTGTCTCATTATTATATCCCCTGCCATAACCAAGGCCTCTTTGTTAGCAAGTGCAAGACGCTTTATCTTAGGGATGGCCTTCAAAATAGGCAAGAGCGCCTCACTGCCTACTATACCAACCACAAGAATATCTATGGATATCTCTTCACACATCCTTAGTAAACCATCTTTTCCTTCATAGAATTTTATACCTCTTTTTTTTAAACGCCTCTTAAATTCTTTCGCCTTTTTTGTATCAACTACACACACTGAGTCTGGAGAGAATCTGTCTACCTGCTCTAATAGTAACCCTATATTAGAGTTGGCAGATATGGCGCACAAAACGAATTCTTTTGGAAAGTTTGCAAGAACATTCAATGCGTTAGTGCCGATTGACCCTGTAGAACCCAGAATGGCCACACGCTGCATATTAATCCAAGTCCTTCTAAAGAGATGTTATTGCTCCACAATAAGTGTTAAAAATATATAAAAGATAGGTGCGGTAAAAAGAATGCTGTCAATCACATCCAGGATCCCGCCAAGACCTGGCAAATAAAATCCTGAATCCTTTACCTGATAATCTCGTTTTAAAAGACTCTCTGATAGATCTCCGAGTTGTGCAAAGACCCCAATTATAATGCTACTTGCCAATATTGCCCAAAATGGTATCCAGTTAAGCCCAAAAAATAACCAAGAGATAAAACCAGATGCTACACTAAATAAAAACCCGCCTATAGCGCCTTCGACAGTCTTTTTAGGACTTATCCGTGGTATCAGATAATGCCTGCCAAATCTGGAACCTATAAGATAAGCACCAATATCACCTGATTTTGTCACTGTCAGTAAATATGCTACTAGGTTGTGACCATCTTCTAAAAATCTTATCTTTACCAGAAATGTAAAAAACCATCCAACATAAAAAACCCCAAAAAGCGTCAAGGCAATCAACGCCACAGCATTATGATTTTCCTTTCTTGTAAACTGCGTTATAAAAAGCGATATTAAAACCACTATAAAAAACAGGGCCTCCCACAATCCACCAGTAGGTCTATAAAAATAGGTGATGTGCGGAAGAAGAATCCCAGAAAAGATACCTATATATACAAATCCTTTTGGGAAAATATTCTTTGAGTCGAGTTTGAAAAATTCATAAAGACCCCATCCTATAAATATAGATGCAATAGTACTAAACATCCACACTGGAAATATATAGATGGTGATGGCTACAATAATTATAAGGATGGATGAGGTAATGGTGCGTATAAGCATATTCCTTCAATCGCAGGAACCGAGCCTTTGGGCTGTGCCTGCTCGTGATGAAACCTTTAGTTAGACCATTTTGCTAAAAAGAGGTCGGGCTAAAGGGTTAATTCCCCATATGTAGGAATCCGGCCTTTCCGCGTCGCTACTATCGCCCAAATCTTCGTTCCCTTTTACTATATGCCTCTATAGCCCTTCTAAGGTCCCTCTCATTAAAATCAGGCCATAGTTTTTTTACCACATATAACTCAGTATAGGAGACCTGCCACAATAAAAAATTAGATAACCGCATCTCTCCGCTGGTCCTTATCAAAAGATCTGGGTCAGGACAATCCCTTGTATATAGATATCTTGAAAAAACAGTCTCATCTATGTCTTCTGGCTCTAATGAGCCATTTCTTACATCCTTAGAGATATTCCTAACAGCATTAAGTATCTCCTGTCTAGAGCCATAACTTAATGCTATATTAAGGATTAATTTATCATAATCTGCTGTAGAACGTTCAATATCTTCTATCTTTTGTCTAATCCTTTCCTCTAATCTATACCTTTCTCCTATCACGCGCAATCTTATCTTGTTATCATGTAAAAGATTGAGTTCCTTATCCAAAAAATTCTCTAATAATTTGAAAAGAAATTTCACCTCCCTTTTTGGTCTAAGCCAATTCTCTGTAGAAAATGCATAGAGCGTGAGATATCTTACGCCCAGTCTTATAGAGGCCTTGACTATCTTCTTTACAGTCTCAACACCTCTTCTGTGTCCCACCATTCTTGGTAGACCTCTTTTCCTGGCCCACCTACCATTGCCATCCATTATTATTGCTATATGCTGTGGGACACTTATACGATGCATCTTCCCTACAACTTTCCTTTTGATGAGATAAAATTAAAAACGCGAATATCTACCGCATTCGCGTTTCTAATATGTCTTTATTGTATAATTCGATTTGACACAAATATATCTTTAAAAAATAAAACCCGAGGGCTATTGTGTTACAGGGATAGTTGCCTCTGGGGCTGCCTCGCTAGCAGAAGATTCCTTTGTCTGTGTCGAGGCCTGAATTGTGGCCAGCGCTGCATTTAACCTTGCCTGGAGGTCTGAATTTGTCGCCCTTAGAGAGTTTGCCTCTCTGACTGCAGCGTCAAAATTATTACGCAATTCTGCAACGAGTGCTACCTGCTGGTCATAATTCTTTTTCAAACCCTGCAGTTGCTTTTCTAGCGCATCGCACCTCTCTGCCTTTGGTCTTAATGTATTAATCTGTGCATTAAGGGCTACAACATTTACAACCAGAATAAGACATACAATACTAACTACTACAAGAGCTATCAATAGATTGGTTTTTGCTTTCTCCATGCTATACCCCCTTCCTTATTTTTTATACCGTTCTATCTTCCTCTCTATCTCCCTCTTACGTTCTTTAATCTTATTGATATCTGCCTCTATCTTTTCTATGTCCTTTGGTAAAATTACTATCTCGACACGCCTGTTCTGCCTCCTACCTTCTGGAGAGGCATTGGAAGCGATTGGCCTATACTCCCCATAACCTGTGGCAGACACCTTTTTAGGGTCTATCCCTTTCTTATCAACAAGATAATGCAGCACGCTTGTAGCCCTGGCTGTAGAAAGCTCCCAATTCGATTTCCATCCAGAATATTTTATTGGTTCATTGTCTGTATGACCTTCTATACCTATGTCTCTATCTGAAAGATTTTCTTTTATAACATCTGCGATTTTATCCAGCGTAGCCATAGCAGACTGTTTTATCTCTGCCTTTCCAGAATCAAAAAGCACCTCTGCAAGAAATACGATAGCCAGGCCTCGTTTGGCCATCTCCAGTCTGATATCCTCATTGCTTATCTCCTTCTTCAGTCTTTCTTCAAGCAAGGCCTTTGCCCTGTCAAGCTCTGATATCTCCTTTTGTTTGGATTTCTGTAACTGTGCCAGTTTGACATTCAAGGCATCAATTTCACTTTCTAGGGATTCTATCTTTTCTATATCGCTCCGCCTACCATGTTGAATAGTTATAGAACACCCACTTGCTGTAAAAGATGCTAAAATTACAACCATAAAGAATATATTAAATAAATATCTTTTTATTACGCATACCATTTGATCCCCCTCGTATAATGTTCACTTGACTGTGAACCACTTTTTTAACATACTACCATTTTGATTTCAGATTATACCAACAAAAGATAAATAAGTCAATAAAAGAAATGTTTTGTGTAGAAGAGTACAGGCACATGGTATCCACCTTAGAAGATTAGTTTATTTAAGCGAAGAAGAGTTTAAGTTTTTAAAGCTTTTAAGGTTTGATTTTTTAAA
>Ga0207433_10006673_pt1 | contig 19787 bp, 18 predicted proteins | sample YelNatPaOPGAMG01_FD_187559 | JGI IMG/M metagenome (GOLD analysis project Ga0207433, IMG submission 187559) | Hot spring thermophilic microbial communities from Obsidian Pool, Yellowstone National Park, USA - OP-RAMG-01 (SPAdes) (version 3) | ecosystem: Environmental > Aquatic > Thermal springs... | reverse complement strand
CAAAAAGCAGCAAAATTGCATCCGATTGAAGCTTTAAGATACGAATAAAATTATGAAAAATCCTAAATCCGAAATTCTAAATCCGAAACGAAATCCCAAAGTCGAAATTCTAAAAAAATACATTTGGAATTTGTGATTTAGAATTTAGAATTTTGTTTAGAACTTAGATCTTAGAATTTAGGATTTAAAATTAAAGGTCGGATTAAAAAGTTTTAAAAGATTATGAAAAAAAATTTATTTGTTTTTCTTCTATTATTAGTTATTGTTTTAGTAGGAGGGTTTTTGGGAGGGATAAAATATGGAGAATCTCAGGCATTAAAAAATTTGACACCAGAAAAAATGAGAGAAGTTTTCCAACAAAGAGGAGGACAATTTTTTGCCCAAAATCAAGGCCAAAGACAAAGAGCAGGACAAAATTTTGTTTCGGGTCAGGTTATCTCTAAAGACGAGAAAAGCTTAACAGTAAAATTACCAGATGGGAGCACGAAGATTATTTTCCTTTCCCAATCTACTCAAATTTTAAAGGCGACAGAAGGTTCAATAGATGATCTTCAGGTTGGAAAAGAAATTTTAGTTGCGGGAAATCAAAACGCAGATGGAAGTTTAACTGCCAGAACAATTCAGATTCGCAATCCCTAAGTTGCAATTTTTTAAAAAGATTACTAAAATTTTCTTATGGCCTCAATTTTAGTTGAGAATCTTGTTAAAGTTTTTAATGGTTTAAGAGCGGTTGATGGAATTTCTTTTGAGGTGAAAGAAGGAGAGCTTTTTGGATTGTTGGGACCAAACGGTGCAGGAAAAACAACTACTTTGAATATGCTTGCTACTTTAATTAAGCCCACTTCTGGTAAAGCCTTTGTTTGCGGTTTTGATGTTTTAAAAGAAAGAGATAAGGTGAGAAAATCGATCGGGATGGTTTTTCAAGAGCCTGCTCTTGATAGTTATTTAACAGGAAGAGAAAATCTTGAATTTCACGGAATGATGTACGGACTTTCGAGGAAAAAAGCAAAAGAAAGAACCAAAGAAGCTTTAAAAATCGTTGAATTGGAGGAATTTTCTGACAAACTCGTTCAAACTTATTCTGGTGGGATGAAAAGAAGGTTGGAGATTGCCAGAGCTCTAATTCATCAGCCAAAAGTTTTATTTTTAGATGAGCCGACATTAGGATTAGATGCTCAAACCAGAAGAAGAATTTGGGAATACATTAAAAAATTGAACAAAGAAAGGGGAGTGACAATAATTTTGACAACCCATTATATGGAAGAAGCAGATTTTTTATCAGACAGAGTGGCAATCATAGACTTTGGAAAAATTGTCGCTTTAGATATTCCAGAAAATTTGAAAAATGTTTTGGGAGGCGATGTAATTTCAATTGAGGTTGAAAATCCAGAGAACGCAAAAAATATTTTTGAAAAATTACCTTGGGTAAAAAAACTAACTCAAGAAAACGGAAATTTTTATTTGCAGGTTGAAAAAGGAGAAGAAAAAATTCCTCTTTTAATGAAAATCGACGAAAAAGAAGCAGGATTTAAAATAAAATCGATTAATCTAAGAAAGCCAACCTTGGAAGATGTTTTTTTATATTTTACCGGAAAAACAATAAGAGAAAGAGAAGCCAGTCAATCGGAAAGGTTCAAAGAAAGGGCAAAAAAACACAGAAGGTAATATGGAAATAAATTTTATCGCAATCTACGTTTTGTGGTTAAGAGAAATGAAAAGATTTTTAAGATCTTGGTCAAGAGTTGTTAGTGCCTTGATGATGCCCCTTTTCTTTTTAATTTTCTTGGGTTTTGGCTTTAAAGGAGCTTTTATTCCTGGAGTAGGTGAAACAAAAAATTACATTCATTTTTTGGTTCCTGGAATTATCGGTATGACTTTAATCACCACTTCTATGATGGCTGGAATTTCTGTTTTGTGGGATAGAGAATTTGGTTTTTTGAAAGAAATTACCGTAGCTCCTGTGTCCAGAATTTCCATAGTTTTGGGTAGAATTTTGGGAGGAATGACTACTTCTTTAATTCAAGCAATTTTAATTTTGTTAATTTCGATGATAATGGGATTTAAATTACCCAATTTTTTATCATTTTTATTTTCAATAATTGTTATGATTTTAATTTCTTCTGGGTTTATTGGTTTGGGTTTGATTTTCGCGTCTTTGATGAAAGATATTCAAGGGTTCGGATTAATCATGCAAATGGTTGTTTTCCCTCTCTTTTTCTTGTCAGGAGCTCTTTTTCCCCTTTCAAATTTACCAAAATTTTTAAGAATAATTTCTTATTTTGATCCTTTAACTTACGGAGTGGAAGGACTAAGGAGGACCTTGCTCGGAAATAGTTTTTTCCCTTTTTGGTTTTCTTTTTCTTCTTTAGTTTTGTTTTCGATTTTAATGATAATTTTGGGTGCTTATTTTTTTGAAAAATCTGAGATTTAAATGTTTGAAGCTCTCTTGATTTTTTAAAAAATTACTTTTAAAATTTTTCTTAAAATCTATGGAATTTCCAATTTTCAAAACAAAGCTCGATGGGATAAACGAGAAATTTGATTTAACAAACCCGAAAGATCAAAAAAGGTATTTTGAATTGAAAGCCGGGAAAGAAATCGAAAAACTGAGAAAGTTTTTAAAAGAAAATACTTTTGTTGCTTATTTGTTGGGAAAGAAAAATTCTGGGAAAGGAACTTATTCTAAAATGTTTACGGAAATTGTCCTTCCAGATAAAATTGAACATTTTTCAATCGGGGATATGGTGAGGAAAATCGATGACGAATTAAAAGACAAAACGAAAAAAAAGAAATTAATTTCTTTTTTAGAAAAAAATTATCGAGGTTCTCTTTCTATGGATGAAATAGTTCAAAACTTAGAGCAAAGAAGCACTCAAAAATTGTTACCCACTGAGCTAATTTTAGCTTTAGTGAAAAGAGAAATGGAAAAAAAAGAAAAAAAGACAATTTTTATCGATGGCTTTCCCAGAAATTTGGACCAAGTAAGTTTTTCTTTATTCTTTAGAGATTTAATCGGTTACAGGTACGACCCTGACGTTTTCATTTTAATTGACATTCCAAACACAGTTATTGACGTTAGAATTAAATGGCGAAGAGTTTGTCCTAAATGTCAAACACCAAGAAATTTAAAACTTTTACCAACTTCTAGGGTGGGATACGACAAAGAAAAGAACGAATTTTATTTAATCTGTGACAATTGCGGAGAAAGAATGGTTCAAAAAGAAGGAGATGAATTGGGAATAGAACCTATTCGAGAAAGATTAGAAAAGGATGAAGAACTAATAAAGAAAGCCTTGAATTTATACGGAATTCCCAAAATTTTATTGAGAAATTCTGTACCTGTTGAAGCGGCCAAAGAAAATTTTGATGAATACGAAATTACTCCAGAATATTATTTTGAAATTGAAAACGGTAATGTAAAAATTAAAGAAAGACCTTGGACTTTTCTAGACGACCAAGGCACAAAATCCGTTTCTCTTTTGCCACAACCTGTGGTTGTTTCTTTAATCAAGCAACTCGTAAAAATTTTCGATTTATAAGAATTTAATGCTTTGGATTATTTTTAAAAGAAAATTTTTAAAGAGAAAAATTTTAAAAGAACTTTTGCAACTCAAAGATAAAAGGGGATTTTTGAAGGCAGGTTTTCCTTCTTACAATCGGCTTTTTGGAAGAGATGCAATAATTTCTGCTTGGCAAATTTTAAACGAAAAACCTGAAATTTCCAAAGTTACCTTGGAGATATTATCGCAATACCAGGGAAGAGTGGTAAACAAAGAAAGAGAAGAAGAGCCTGGAAAAATTTTGCACGAAACAGATTTTAAACTAAAATCTCATCCTGAAGGATATTTCCCCTTTCCTTATTACGGTTCTGTAGATTCAACTTTACTTTATTTGATTTTATTTTCTTTCTATTACAAAAAAACAAAAGACAAAAAATTTTTAAATTCTCGTTGGGAGAATATTTTAAAAGCCGTTTACTGGATAAAAGAATATGGAGACAAAGATAAAGATTTTTTTGTGGAGTACCAAAGAAAAAACGAAAAAGGTCTCTTTCACCAAGGTTGGAAAGATTCTTTTGAAGACCATCTTAAAATAGAGCCTCCAGTAGCTTTAGTTGAAGTTCAGGGATATCAATATTTAGCCCTAAAAGAAGTAGCTTTCTTGGCCCAAGAAAAGAAAGATTGGGATTTAGCAGACAAGTTAGAAGAGAGAGCTTGGGGTTTAAAGAAAAAATTCAACGAAAAATTTTGGATGGAAGACAAAAAATATTTTGCTTTAGCTTTAGATGGAAAAAAGCAACAGAAAAAATCAATTACTTCAAACCCTGGCCATCTTTTATTTACGGGAATAATTAGAGAAAAAGAGAAAATAGAGCTTCTTGTAAAACGACTTTTCGAAAAAGATATGTTCACTCCCTATGGAATTAGAACCCATTCTGAGCGGGAAGAAGATTTTGATCCCAAATCCTATCATTTGGGTTCTGTTTGGCCTCACGATAATTGGATCATTGCTCAGGGACTTAAAAAATTAGGTTACAAAAAAGAATATCAAAAGATTGAAAACGCAATTTTGAAAGCTTACAAAAAATTAGGTTATTTACCAGAGTATTACGGAGTAATTGATGGGAAAATTACTGTGGATTTACCTCAAAAGCCTTGCTATCCTCATGCTTGGAGTTTGGGAGCTTTAGTTAATTTTCTCTAAAATTTTCAATTTTAATTTTTTCGTTTTTGTATCCAAGACAGCAAAGGTTGCTTTATAATAAAGTCCCGCCAAATTTCCAGGATTTGCCAAATAGCAATTTCCTTCTTTTTTTAAAAAAGGCCAATGAGTATGTCCAAAAAAATAGAAATCAAAATTATTTAAGTTTTTATCTTTTAATTTAAAAGCATGACAAAAGCCAATTTTTAAATTTTCAATTTCAATTTTTCCTTCTTTTTCAAAAATTTTTGTCTTTTTGGCAGATTTAAAAAGGGAATCTAAAATCTCAGCATTTCCTAAAGACAAATAAATTTGATCAAAATTTTTTTCTATTTCTTTCAAAGTATCTCCCTTACAAACATCTCCGCAATGAATTAAAATTTTCATTTTTTCTTTTTTTGCAAATTCAAAAAATTTTTTTAAATTTTCCAAATTATCATGAGTATCTGAAATTATTGCTACTTTCATAATTTTTGTAATTCTTTAAAAGAAATTATGGCTTTTTTTAAAAGATTCAAGAAAAATTCTTTTCTCTTTTTTATAGTTTTTAAATTATATTCTTTTGGCGTTTGCTTGAAAGAATGAAAACCAACAAAAAGTGAATTCAGCATAAATAAAATTTCAAAAGTTTTTCTTTTTTGTTTTGGTAAAAGTTTGTAAAAGTTATTTAAAATTTCCCTTGCTACTTTTCTTTCTCTCCAAAGCCTCGCCCACAAAAAACAAACATCGAAAGCAAAATTTGAAATTTCTGCTCCCTCCAGATCAATCACCTTTATTTTTTTATCAAATAAAATTATATTCCCAATTTGAAGGTCAGAATGGCAAAAATATTTATTTTCTTTTTTTAAAATTTTAAAATTTTCTTTTAAAAATTTTTTCAACTTTTCTATTTCCTCTTTTGAAAAAATTTTTTCATTTTCTATTTTTTTTGGCAAAACCTGATATTTTTTGAGTTTACTTTTTTTTAAAAAGGGAAAATCTGAAGTTTTAATTTTCAAGAGCTTAAAAAGTACCCGAGAAATTCTTGAAATTTCTTCTTTTGAAAGTTTTCTTTTTAATTTTTCGATTTCTTTTTTACTTTCTAAGGGCGCTTCTTTGAAATATTCTCTTTGGATCCATTCGAAATCTTTTTCAATTTTTGCATCGAAATATTTTGGAAAAAAATGGTACCCTTTCTTTTTCATTAACACTTTGGCTAATTTAATTTCTATTTTCATCCTTTCTTTTTCATAAGGGGAATCGTACAATCGTGCGTAAAAAATGGATTTTTTTCCTTTTTTATCTAAACAAACGCTACAATATCTGTGTTTTCTTTTTTTAGTTCTTTTGATAAATTTTTGAGGAGTTTCCAAAGGAAAAAGTTCTTTCTTTTTTAAAACTTCATTAATTTTTTTTGAAATTTCAGGTATCAATTTTACCATCGAGTTTTTAATATCCCAAAACTTTATAATAAACCTTTTCGTATTCTTTTGCCATTCTCTCTTTTGTAAAATTTTTTTCAACCCACTCTCTGCAATTTTCTCTTTTTATACTCAAAATATTTTCAATTGCAAAAATAAAATCTTCAAAATTTTGCTCTCCTTTTTTAAAGGGTTCAATCACAAAACCAGTTACTTTATCTTTTACTATTTCTGGTACAGAGCCTCTTTTGAATGCTATCACTGGAGCCCCACAGGCCATGGCTTCCACCATTACCAATCCAAAGGGTTCTTCCCATTGTAAAGGATACAAAAGCCCCAAAGCTTTTTGATAGTAAAAAGCGAGTTTTTTTGTAGAAAGCTCACCCAAATACTTAATTTTTCCTTTGTTTAATTTTTTCTCAATAAATTTTTTAAAAAATTGATAATCTTTTGTTTGATTTGGAGAGGGGATTCTTCCTGCAACGTAAAGATTGATTTTCATTTTTTTTGCTATTTGAATTACCTCTAAAATTCCCTTTCTTTGAGACAGTTCTCCCGCCCAAATGAAATAATTTTTAGGCTTTTTATTAAAAGGGAACAAAGAAACGTCGATGCCATTATAAACATTAGCGATGTAGTTTAAGTTTGGAGCAGGTTTTCTTTGGGCAAAAGAAATTGAAATCAATTTTGCTTTTAATTTTTGATACACGAAAATTCTATCTTCCCTTTCTTCAAAGGGAACGTGTAAAGTATGCAAAATTGGAATTTTAAATTTTTTATAAAGAGTAAGGCTCCAGGGTCCCAAATGGTCGTGCAAAATATCTAATTTTAATTTCTCTGCCATTTGAGAAATGGTAACCATTTCCAACGCATAATAAGGGGCGTACTCTTTTATTTTTTTGTTTTCCCACAAAGATTTTTTGATTATTGGAATTAATTTACAAGAAACTTTTGAATCCCCCGTGCCAAAAAGAAAAATTTCATGCCCCATTTTTTTTAATTCTTCACATAGCCAAAAAATGATTCGTTCTGTTCCTCCATATTTTTTTGGCGGAAGGGGCAAATTTAAAGGAGAAATTTGTCCGATTTTTAATTTGCGCATATTTTTTTTAATTCCTTGAAAAAATTTTCTTCACCTTTTTCAAAAATTTCTTTTTGTTTTCTTTTCATTTTTTCAGCTTCTTTTTTGTTGTACAATAACTCTTCTATCTTCTTTTCAATTTTTTTAATTTTTGTCGTTTTTGAAAACATCTCGCAAACGCCCGCCTTTTTAAAAGGCAAAACCTCTCCAAAATGAAGCCTTGGCAACTCTTTTTTTAAAATTGAAACATTACAAATTACTGGAATTTGAGAAGAAATTGCTTGAGCCAGAGTAACCATTCCTTGGTGCATAAAAATTAAATCACAAGAGCTTAAAATTTCAAAATATTCTTTCGCAGATAAAAAATCTTTTTTTATTAACCACGGCCTTTCTATTTCAATTTTCGGTCCAACATATATTGCTTTAATTTTCCTCTTTTTCGTTAAAAAGTCAAGAGCTTTTATTAGATTTTCTAGCGCCCATTTTCTGTAGCCGGCGCCAAAACCAGAAAAGTAAGAGAATATCAATTTTTCGCCTTCTTTAACTTTTAATTCCTTTCTTTTTTTTATTCTCATTTTTTTTGAAATTGGAGAATAAGATGGAATAAAGCCAATGGGTACTATTTTTTCCATCGCCTCTTTTTCTATTTCAAAATTTCCACCGAATTCTTTTAAACCCAACTCAAAAATTCTTTTTGGGAACAAAAGAAAATACTTTTGAGCCCATTTTACGTAGTCGTAAGCTGGGTATTTTTTAGAATTAAAAAGCCAGTTTGAATCAAAACAAAAAACAAATTTAGGTTTTTCAAAAGGAGGTTCTTTTTTAAAATTTTCATCCCAGAGTTTTGAATTGAATAAAAGCAAAAATTCTGGTTTTTCTTTTTCTACGATTTCTTTTAATTTTTTTGGATTTTGCGTTAAAAAAATTTTAAAGCTTTCCTCATCTTTCAAAAAATGTAAATTTTTTTCCTGATGGACACAAAATAAAATTTTTCCTCCCTTTTTTGACAAAAACCTCGCCAAAGCTCTTGCTTGTCCTGTTTCCCCAGGTCCTCGTGAAACAAAACAAAATTTATATGAGCTGATAATAAATTTTTTCATAGTTTCTAACCATTTTTTCAATTGAAAAATTTTTTTCAACCCATTCTCTGCAACGTTCCCTTTTAATTTCTTCAGCCCTTTCTACGGCTTCAGTTAAATCCTCAAAATTCTTTTTTCCGTTTTTCATAAACTGAACTACAAAACCTGTTTCTCGGTCCTTAATTATTTCTTTAACCGACCCAAAGTCAAAAGCTATTACCGGAGTTCCGCAAGCCATAGCTTCTACCATCACCAAACCAAAAGGTTCCGGCCACTCAATAGGATACAAAAGAGCGATTGCTTTTTGATAAAGCTTTACTAATTTTTTTTGTGAAAGTTCCCCCAAATACTGAATTTTTTCATTCAAATTTGGTTTTATTTTCTCTTTGAAATATTTTTTTCTTTCAGGGTCAATTTTTCCAACTAAAAACAATTTTATTTTAGTTTTTTTTGCCAAATAAATTGCGTTTTCTATTCCTTTGGAGGGTTCCACTCTTCCCACCCACAAAAAATAATCTTTTGGTTTTTTGGAAAATTTAAAAAATTTTAAATCAACTCCGTTGTGAACTACAAAATTTCTTTTGAAATAAAAATTGCAAAATTTTTTATGAGCCTTTGATAAAAAAACTGCATTAATTTTTTCTTTGTACCTTTTTGCAACCTCAAACAATGGGGTGTTTTTTTCTATCTTTGTTGGATTGTGAAAAGTAAAAACTGCAGGTATTTTTGTGAAATTTAAAAAGAAAAAAGTTTTGGGTCCTGTATGGCAATGTATAATATCAAAATTTTTTAAGTTGGAAAAAGAAAAAGCCAAATGTTCAAATTCCAAAAAATAATCCGACCATGGAACTTTGTCTTCAGCTAAAGATTTTTTTCGCCACCAAAAAATTTTTGCAGACACTTTTGAATTTTTAGTAGAAAATAAAACCACTTTATGACCCAATTTTTTTAACCCTTCTGTTAAACAATAAACCACTCTTTCTGTTCCACCGTATTTTTTTGGAGGGACCGGATACCAAATTGGCGAAATTTGAGCGATTTTAAGCTTTACCATGTTGCTTAAGAATTTTTTTGTAAAGCTTTTCATATCGATTGACCATTCTTCTTAAGCCAAAATTTTCTTGAACCCACTTTCTACAATCTTCTCTTTTTATTTTATGAATTTCTTTTAAAGCTAATACCGATTCCTCGATTGAACTTACCAAAAAACCTGTTACTCCATCTTTTATTAATTCTGACATCGACCCCTGTTTGAAAGCTATTACCGGAGTTCCGCAGGCCATAGCTTCTACCACCACTAAACCAAAGGGTTCAGGTCTTTTTACAGGAAACAAAAACGCTTTTGCTCCTCTGAAAAGCTCAACCTTTTTTTTAAAGTCTGCTGCTCCCACAAATTGAATTTTTTTGCCATCTATTAAAGGTTTTATTCTAAATTCAAAATAATCTGCGTATTGAGGAAAAATTGGGCCAGAAATTATTAACTTTTCTTCTGCTAATTTTGCGATATCAATAGCTTCTCCGGTGCCTTTGTCAGGTCCAATTCGAGAAAGCCAAAGAACATAATCTTTGGGTTTCTCTGAAAAAGGATATTTATCCAAAGGAATTCCGTGATATATTACTCTTACCACATTGTTTATTCCCGTAGCTTGTTTTTTTTGATGTTTCGAGAGCGCAACGAAATTGATGTTTGGATATTTTCTATATAAAACCAACGCTTCTTCTGTGATTGGGTGATGTAAAGTACTTACAATAGGGGGCTTTAAAAATTCAGAGAAAGGACAAGTGTACCATTCGCAATGGTCGTGTATAATGTCGAATTCATTTTGCATTTTTAAAAGTTTTCTATAAAGCAAAGCAAAGACCGCATGAGGAGTTCTTAAATTTGCACGCCAAAGTGAAGAGGGCCAAATCGGAACTAATTTTGCTTTTGTTTTTGAATCACCGCAAGCAAACAACCAAACTTTATGTCCTCTTCTTACTAATTCATCACAAAGCCAAGAAATCACAAGCTCCGTTCCGCCATAAGTTTTTGGAGGTACAGATATCCAGGGGGGCGCAACTTGAGCAATTTTTAACATAAGTTTAAAAATTTTTTATTACTGCGCTTTAATATATAAATTGATTGTTTAATTTTCGGGCCGCCGGGAATTGAACCCGGATCGCACCCACCCCAAGGGTGTATACTACCGTTGTACTACAGCCCGGAAGGTCTCTTTAATAAATTTTACTTGAAATTTTTTAAAAATTCAATTTGCTATAATATTTTAATATGAGGAAAGAAGAAGCAAAAGAAAGAATTGAAAAATTAAAAAAACTCATTGAAAAGTATCGATACGCAAGGCACGTTTTGGACCAAGAATTAGTTCCGATTGAAGTTGAAGATTCTTTAAAAAAAGAGCTTTTTGAGTTAGAGCAAAAATTCCCAGAATTTATTACTCCAGATTCTCCAACGCAAAGAGTAGGGGGGAAGGTTTTGGAAAAATTTGAAAAAGTAAAACATCCAGAACCAATGCTTTCTTTGAACGATGCCTTTTCAGAAGAAGATTTAAAAAATTGGTTCGAAAGAATTTCAAAGCTATTAAACAAAGAGGAAATTCAAAAAATTGACTTTTTCTGCGAACCAAAATTGGATGGCTTGGCGATTGAATTAATTTACGAAAACGGAATTTTAAAAATAGGTTCTACAAGAGGAGACGGAATTTTTGGAGAAAATGTTACCGAGAACTTAAAAACAATTGAGTCTTTGCCATTGAGATTGAGAGGGGTGGACGAAGTAATAGAAGATTTGGAAAAAGAAGGAGAAATAAAAATAGCAGATTATATTAGAAAGCATGGGTTGAAAGAAGTAGTGGCAAGAGGGGAGGCAATAATTACAAAGAAAAATTTTGAACTAGTAAACGAAGAACAAAAAAAATTGAACTTACCTACTTTTGCGAATCCGAGAAATTTGGCTGCAGGTTCGATAAGACAGTTGGATCCCAAAATTACTGCAAAAAGACGCTTAGATATTTCAGTTTATGATTTAGTAACTTATCTTGATCAAAAAACTCATGCTCAAGAACATAAACTCTTGCATATTTTAGGTTTTAAAACAAACAACAAATATTGCAAACTTTGCAAAACTTTGGATGAGGTTGTAGAATTTAGAAATTATTGGATGCATCATCGTGAAAAACTTCCTTATGAAATCGACGGAATCGTAGTTCAAGTTAACGACGAAGGAATATTCAAAAAATTAGGAGTTGTAGGGAAGTCTCCACGAGGAAGAATTGCTTTTAAATTTCCTTTAAAACAAACAACGACAATTTTAAAAGATGTAGTTTTTCAAGTTGGAAGGACCGGAGCTGTAACTCCTATTGCAATTTTGGAACCCGTAGAAGTTGGGGGAGTAACAATTACTAAAGCTACACTTCATAATGAAGATTTTATAAAAGAAACCAAAATTAAAATTGGAGATACGGTGATTGTTGGAAGGGCGGGAGATGTGATTCCAGAAGTAGTAGGACCTTTGCCAGATTTGAGAACAGGGAAAGAAAGAGAAATTGAATTTCCTAAAAATTGTCCTGTTTGCGGAGAGCCATTAGTAAAACCCAAGGGGGAAGTAATTTGGAGATGTCAAAATCCAGAATGTCCTGCCAGAGAAAGAAGATATTTTTACCATTTTGTGAATGCTTTTGGAATAATGGGCCTTGGACCCAAAATTATTGATAAACTTTTTGATGAAGGTTTAGTTCAAGACCCCGGAGATTTGTTTACTTTAAAAGAAGGAGATTTAATTCCTGTTGAAAGGTTTGGAGAAAAATCTGCGAAAAATTTAATAGAATCAATTCAGTCTTCAAAAGAAATTCCTTTAGAAAACTTCATTTTAGCTTTGGGTATTAGAAACGTTGGAGAAAAGACCGCTCAAGACTTAGTTGAGTTTTTTGGGTCTTTAGAAAAGCTACAAAAAGCAAGTTTTTATCAACTTCAACAAGTTCCAGACATTGGTCCTACAGTTGCCGAGTCAATTTTTAAATTTTTTAGAGACAAAAGAAATTTAGATTTTATCGAAAAATTAAAAAAAGTAGGGGTAAAAATTTTAGAAAAGAAAAAGGAAGAAAAAAAAGAATTGCCTTTGAAAGGTTTAGTTTTTGTTTTTACTGGAGTTTTAAAAAGTATGACAAGGGGAGAAGCGAAAAAGAGAGTGAAAAATTTGGGGGGCGAAACTACAGAATCGGTTTCAAAAAGAGTAAACTTTGTTGTGGTAGGAGAAAATCCAGGTTCAAAATTTGAGAAAGCAAAAAAATTGGGAATAAAAACAATTACAGAAGAAGAATTTTTAAAAATGATTCAAGTTTAAATTTTAAAGATAAATTTCAACTTCTTCTATTTTCCTTCCTACAATTTCAATTTTTTCAAGTTCAAGATCTTTTATTATTTCGGGTAAACTTCTTTTTACGGTTTTGTAAAAAACAAAATCCAAATTTTTTGGATTAAAAGACCCCAAAATTAAATTCAAATAAAAATTAACTCCTCTCTCATTTTGAATGTGGTCTGCTTCAGCCAAAGTAAAAATTTGTGGTAAATTTGATTTGAGTTTTTCAAAAATTTCTTTTTTATTAGAGAAATATTCTAGCATTTCAAAATTTTTTCTTTCTATTAAAGAAAAGAGATTTTTACAGCTTTGAGCTTCTTTCATGTTTAAAATTGGGAGGTTCAGCACAAAATCTGCTTCGAAAATTTTTTCGCTAATTTTTATTCCATCTTTTTCTAAAAATTTTCCCTGGGAAATATCAAAAAAGTTCACTTTTTCCTTTTCACAAATTTTTAAAATTTGAGACCTTTTCAATTTCTCAATTATGGGAACGTCATCGAAATTTTGAGCTAAAATTTTAATATTTTCAGGTTTTAATCCAAATTCGAGTAAAAATTCTAAAACAGATTCTAAAAAATCCGGCGAAGTATTTTCTCTTGAATGAGGATGGTTGGGAGTTTTTAGGGTGGGTAGGATTGAAATTTTTTGGTCGGTTTTCAAAGTTATTTCAAAACTTTCAAAAATTTTTTCTATCGGTTCGAAAAAATCATATTTTTTTCTCCAAATTGCCACAGCTTCATTTTTATTTTTTGGTTTTTCAATTTCAAAATTTTCATCTATCTGATACGATTTTGAAGATTTTTGCAAAAATTTTCTTTGATTCTCGTTTTCCAAAATTAAAACATAGTAAGGAACTTTTTGGTGAAAAAGAGAAGGAATTTTCGTTTCAAGCGCGCTCTTAACTTTTGCTTTTTTCCACTTTTCTCTTTTTAGTTCCACAAAACAATAAGGGCATCTTTCAATTTTGTAGCTCCAAACTCTTTTGCAATTTGGACAAAGGAAAAAAGCCATGATAAAATATTTTACATAAGAATTTTTGAAAATTCAATGAAAACTTTAACTTTGCCAAAAAATTTAACACCAGAACTTAGAAAACCTTGGGGAAAGCTTTTTGAGGGGAAAAGAAAGGAAGTTAAAAGAAAGGTAGGGGAGTGGTTAAAAAGAAAAAAATTTAAAAAAATAATTTGCGTTGGTGATTTAGTGTCAAAAGATTTTTCAGGAACTACGAAAGTTTTTGATGGAAAAATCAGAAGAAAAAAAACAAAAATTACTTTAATTTGGCATTTTAAAGTAAAAAACGAAAAAGGAAAAATTGAAAAAAATGTTTGGGGAAAAATTAAAAAAGCAATAAAAGAAAATAAAAATTTATTCGTTGAAGGGGAGGAGGATTTAATGGTGATTCCCGCTGTTTTACTTTCTCCTAAAAATTCTGTAGTAATTTATGGACTTTTTAAAAAAGGAGTTTGCGCGATCAAAGTTTCAAAAAAAATTAAAAAAAGAATCCAAAATCTTTTAAAAGGGTTTATAAATTAAATAAGTTTAAAGTAGAAAAAATAGAAAATGATTCCAATAAGAGCACAAAGTATATCAAGGAAATTTCCGGTAATAACCAATTTTTTAATTTTCATGAATGTTGGGATTTTCCTTTATATGTTTTTTTTATCACAAAAGGAACTCAAACAATTTATTTTTACTTTCGCTCTTTTTCCTTATTTAATTTCTCAAGGCAAAAACATTTCTTCTCTTTTTACCTCAATGTTTCTACATGGAAGTTTTGGACATTTGTTTTCAAACATGCTTTTTTTGCATATTTTCGGGCCAAACCTTGAGGTAAAATTGGGAAAAATAAAATATTTTCTTTTTTATCTCTTTTGCGGAATTTTAGCCTCTTTATCTGAAATTCTTTTACATCCTTATTCAAAAGTCCCAATGGTAGGAGCTTCGGGAGCAATCGCAGGGTTGATGGGTGGTTATTTAAGGCTTTTCCCAAACTATCGAGTAGATGTTTTACTTACCTTAGGTTGGTATTTTAAGGTTGTGACTTTACCAGCTTGGACGATGTTAATTTATTGGTTTTTGTTTCAATTAATTTCTGGTTTTGGCGCTTTTAGCTTTTTCTCTTTTTCACAAGTAGCTTACTTTGCGCATTTGGGAGGGTTTTTGGTCGGTTTTTTGCTGGTAGATTTATTTAAAAAGAGATAAAATTTAAAATGGAAATTTTAAAAAGAGAAATTGAGGAAAAAGAAGGTTGGGAAGACTTTTTTAACGATATAGAACACAAAAGCTTTTTGCAATCTTTTAATTGGGGCGAATTTCAAAAAGCAATGGGAAACAAAATTTTTAGATGGGGATTTTTCAAGGACTCAAAAAAAATTGCTCAAGTTTTAATTTGTGAAATTTTCGCAAAAAGGGGAAATTATTTTTTGATTCAGCACGGCCCCCAAATTAAAGAAGAAAAAGAAAAAGTAATGAAAGTTCTTTTGAAGGAAATAAAAAATTTAGCGAAAAAAGAAAAAGCAATTTTTTTGAAAATAGCGCCTTTGTTTGAAAAAAAAGATGAAAATTTTTTGAAAAGTTTGGGTTTTAGAAAATCTCCTTTACACGCTAACGCCTACGAAAGTACAATACGGCTTAAAATAGAGGTTCCAGAAGAAGAACTTTTAAAAAGGGCAAGAAAAACTACTCGCTATTTAATTCGTCAATTCCAAAAACAAAAAAATATAGAAATTTTTGAGGGAGAAAATTTGAAAGATGTTGAGAATTTTTATTCTCTTTCATTGAAAACTGCAAAATACAAAAGTTTTGTTCCTTTTTCTTTTGAATTTTTAAAAAATCAGTTTTTAACCTTTAAAAAGGAAAATAAAATCTCAATTCTTTTTGCAAAATACAATCAAAAAATTGTGGGAGGAATAGTTTTGATTTTTTGGTCAAATATTTGTTTTTATCATCAAGCCGCTTTTGATCCAGAATTTAGGAAAATTCCTGTGAGTTATGGTTTAGTTTTCGAGGCGATAAAAAAAGCAAAAAAAAGAGGTTGTAAAATTTTTGATTTTTGGGGTTTTGTTGACCCTCAAAAATATCCAAAGCATCCTTGGGCAGGACCGAGTCTTTTTAAACAAGGTTTTGGAGGCGAGGTTTTTGAATATTGCGGAACCTTTGATTTTCCTTTTTCAAAAAAATACTGGATTTTTTGGGGTTTGGATTTTTTAAGAAAGATTAAGAAAGGTTTATGACAAGAAGAAAAACATTTAGAATTAAAAAACCATTTTATAAAAAGCAGAATTTTTGGTTTTTAATTTTTTTAATTTCTTTTCTCTCTTTTTTAGTTTGGTTTTTGTTTTTCTCTCAGTTTTTTTTGCTTGAAAGTTTGATTTCAAGTGAAAAAGAAATCGAAAATTTTTTAAAAGAAAAAGCAAAAGAAAATTTCGCCAAAAAAGAACTCAATTTTCTTTTTTTATTAAACTGGGAGAAAATTAAAAAAGAAATTTTAGAAAAATTTCCAGAAATAAAAGAAGCAAAATTGAAAATTTTAGACTTTAAAAAATTTGAAATTGATGTTGAAAAAAGAAAAGGATTCTTGAATTTTTGTAACAGCCAAAAGTGCTTTGTTTTAGACGAAAAGGGAATAGCTTTTAGAGAAGAGAAAAATGAAAGCTTGCTTCAGATTGAGAGTGAGAAAGAAGTATCATTAAAAAATGAAGTTTTTCCGGAGAAGTTGATTCAAGGAATTTTTCAAATTAAAAACAATTTCGAAAAAATGGGGATTAAAATAGAGAAAGTAAAAATATTAGAAGATAGATTAGAAATTTTAGTTGACAAAGGTTATTTAGTTATTTTCGACCCAGATAAAGACATTTTTTTTCAGTTAAAAAAATTTGAAATTGGGATTAAAAACATCCCTCAAGAGAAAATAGAAAAATTAGAGTACATCGATTTGAGGTTTTCAAATTACGCCATTCCCAAGTTGAAAAATTAAAAATATTTTTTTAAAATTTAAAAATGGTAAAACAAACTGAAGAAAGAAGAGAAAAATTAAAAAAAATAGAGGCAATTTTTGGGAAAGCCTTTCCTTTGTATTCAAAAAGAACTCATTCTGTAGCTGAGTTTTTGCAAAATTTTAAAAAGTTTGAAAAGACAAAAGAGGAAGTTTTTTTAGCGGGAAGAATAATGGCTCAAAGAATTCACGGAAAAATTTCGTTTTTAGATTTACAAGAAGAAGGAGAAAAAATTCAATTAGTGGTGACGGAAGACAAAGTAGGGGAGAATTCATATCAAAATTTTTTAGGTTTGGTAGACGTTGGAGATATTGTACAAGTTAGGGGGACGGCTTTCACTACTAAAAAAGGAGAAAAAAGCTTGCAGGTTTCAGATTGGAAAATTTTGACAAAAAGCTTAAGACCTTTACCAGAAAAATGGCACGGATTAAGAGATGTGGAAGAAAGATATAGGAAAAGATATTTGGATTTAATTTTTAACAAAGAAGTGAGGAAAAAGTTTGTTTTGAGGTCAAAAATTATTTCTGAAATCAGAAAATTTTTAGAAAAAGAAGGATTTTTAGAGGTCGAAACTCCAATTTTACAAACCGTTTATGGAGGAGCAAGGGCGAAGGCCTTTGAAACTTATTTAAATGCGATGGATTTGAAATTGTATTTAAGAATTGCTCCAGAACTTTATTTGAAACGTCTTTTAGTGGGTGGTTTTGAGAAAGTTTTTGAAATTGGAAAATGTTTTAGAAATGAAGGAATGGACAGGTTTCACAATCCTGATTTTACTACTTTGGAGTTTTATTGGGCTTTTGCAGATTACAAAATGTTAATGAAACTAACAGAAAGAATGTTTAAACATTTGCTCAGAAAAATTTTTAAAAAGCAAAAAATTGTTTATCAGGGAAAAGAAATAAATTTTAAAACTCCTTTTAAAAGAGTTGAGTTCAATACTCTTTTTAGAAATGAAGCAAAAATAGATTACGATACTGTTAGCAGAGAGGAGCTTTTAAAGAAAGCAAAAGAATTGGGTTTGGAAATTGAAGAAAAAGCGCCCAAGTTTGAAATCGCAGATGAAATTTTCAAAAAAATAATTCGACCAAAAATTTGGAACCCCACCTTTGTTATTCATTATCCTTTAGGATTTCAGGTTTTGGCAAAAGCTTTAGAAAATAGACCGGATAAATTGGCAAATTTTCAATTGATCGTAGCCGGAGTAGAATTGGTGAATGCATTTTCAGAATTGAACGATTCTATAGAACAAAGAAAGAGGTTTACAGAACATCAAAAATTAAAAAAAGAGGGATTTGAAGAAGCCCATCCTTTGGACGAAGATTTTTTAGAAGCCTTAGAATATGGTATGCCTCCTGCCGCAGGTTTTGGAATGGGGATCGACAGATTAGTGATGCTTTTAACAGATTCTTACTCTTTAAGAGAAGTAATTTTATTCCCAACAATGAGACCGAAATAAAAAGTGTGAATTTGGGAAAATTGCTTAAAAAGAAAAGAATTCTTTTTTTATTTCTCTTTTTAATAATTTTTACTTTTTCTTATTTTCCTTTTAAATCTCAAGCACTTTCTGAATATTCAACCCCTTCAATTAATTGGAAAAAAGAAATTTCTTTTGACCCAGAAGTGTCTTTTATAGGAGGATTAGGAATTTTTGAAAATAATCAAGGAGAGATAATTGTATTTGTGCAAAAATTAAAACAAAAAGGAAATGAAAATAAGACTTATTTGTCGTTTCTTAAATTTGATTATTTAGGAAACTTAAAAGAAGAAAAAGATTCTTCTTCGTTTCCTTCTTCATTTGAAATTTTAGATGTAATTCAAACCAAAGAAAAAAACTATTTAATTTTGGTGGGTGATAATTATTCGGGTGTTTATTTAATTAAATTTGATGAGGAAGGAAACGAAATATGGAAAAAATTTTTTCAAGGGCTTCTTTTTCCAAAAATAAAAGAGACTCAAGAAGGTGGTTATATCATAGTTGGGAACAGATATAATAATTCAATTTACTATCAAAAAATTGCTTTTTTGAAAATAAATAGAGAAGGAGATTTGGAGTGGGAGAAAGAGTTAAAAGCTTTCATTAGTACGTTTGCAAATTCTTTTACAGTTACTTCTGATAATGGATGTTTAATTGGAGGTTGGACGAAGGCCCACTCTGATGATTATCCTCAAGCATATTTAGTGAAAGCGAATTCTTTTGGAGAAAAAGTTTGGGAAAAAATTATTCCTCCTAATTATTTTACTCAGGTTTTGCAAACGGAAGATGGTAATTATTTAGTTGATGGAGTTTTTATCGCAGGAATCGCTCAAGGTGGACTCTGGACCATTTTTCAAAAATTTGACAAAGACGGAAATCCAATTTGGGGGACTTCTTATCTTGGAAACCCTCAATTTATTTTAGAAACGATAGAAGGAAATTATCTTTTAGGAGTTTATCAAAATGGAGTTTTTGGAGATCAAATTTATTTAGTAAAGCATGATAAAGAAGGAAAGAAATTGTGGGATTTAAAATTAGAGAATTTGGTCCAGGCCTTAGTTTTTCAAACAAAGGATGGAAGTTATTTTATTTTAGGAAAACCTTATAGATATGCGAAATCTCTTTTTCTTTTAAATCTTACTTCAGACATTCAAGTCCAGAAAAAAGATTTTGAAGTTTATTTTAATTATAATCTTGGCAAGAGTTTAAATAATTCTGAAAGTCAAGGAAAGTTGAAGGGAACAATTTTTGAGTTTAAAGATAAAATAAAAATCGAAGGTCAAGCTTCTTTTGAAGGACTCTTACCCACAATGACTCCAGATATTTATTTAATTGTCACTGATGGATTAAAAAAAGAACTTACTTTAACAAAAATTCCTTTCTCTTCGGTTAATTATTTTCAAATTGATGAAAAAAATTACTTCTTTTCAATTTTAATTCCAAACCCTCCAAAACCAGAGAATAATGGCCACTATGAACTTTATTTAGAAATCAGTGGAGAGCCATTTTTCATTAACACAAGTTCAAGAATCAACAAAAATTATTTACCATTAACCAACCTTCCAGAAAAAATAGTTTTGATTTCCGAAGTTTATTACAATGTGGCAAACGATAAAGGAAAAGATCCTGATAATGAGTGGGTGATAATTCACAATTTAGAAAATGAAACAATCGATATTTTGAATTGGCAAATTTGCGAT
>Ga0207433_10006669_pt1 | contig 19794 bp, 13 predicted proteins | sample YelNatPaOPGAMG01_FD_187559 | JGI IMG/M metagenome (GOLD analysis project Ga0207433, IMG submission 187559) | Hot spring thermophilic microbial communities from Obsidian Pool, Yellowstone National Park, USA - OP-RAMG-01 (SPAdes) (version 3) | ecosystem: Environmental > Aquatic > Thermal springs... | reverse complement strand
ACTTTTGGTATGTAGCTGCACGCTGGGTCTGACTCGAAAATGTCGCCTGTGTAGAATTCTGCCCGTGTTCTGCAACCTCCGCATATTTCTCTGTATTCGCAGACGCCACACTTGCCTTTCAAGTTGTTTTTGTCTCTTAGTTTTAGGTGCAATTCTGAATTTTGCAGTTCTTCCCAGCATTGCTTCAAGGTTTTTGTCTTCACGTTTCCAAGCCTATAGCCCTCGTTGAAACCACAAGATCTGAAGTCGCCGTTTTCAGTCACGCTTATATAATTTCCGCCAATTGTGCATTTGCCAAGAAAGCGGTTTGTGAACCAGTCCCAGAAATCAGGTGGATTTTTCTGGCGGACAATTCTTGCATAAAATGGGCTGTAAACGTTAACTTGAACTTTACCTTCATAACGTTTTGATAAATCGTAGAGATGGTTGAAGGTCCATTCATACTCTTCCGGAGAAGGAGCTAACTCCTCAATATTTTGTCCAGCCCTTCCTACGGGCACAAGATTGTGGAAGACAACCATTCTAGCACCGTAATCTGCCCCAAGCCTAATTGGGTGCTCAATATGTTTATAGTTATAGCGGTTTAATGTAACCACCAAGCAGTCAAGTATCCCAGCTTCTGACAACTTCTTCATAACTGAAAAGGCCTTATCATAGCTACCAACCCCTCTAACCTTGTCATTAGCCTCCTTTGGTCCGTCGATGCTGACAGCCGTGTGGACCTCATTTCTAACAAGGCTGTTAAATAAGTCCTCGTTAAAAACGAAACCGCTGGTTATCAAACTAACCTCAAGCCCGATTTTTCTTGCATAGCCAATGATCTCAAAAATATCCTTCCTTAAGAGGGGCTCGCCCCCGCTAATCCCAAACCAAGGGGAACCAAAATCATAAATTTGATCAACAATCCTGAAACCATCTTCTGTGCTAACTTCGCCGAAATTGCCAGCTTCAAGGTTAAAGCTACAATAAGTGCAGGTGCCTACACACCTCCTTGTACATCGCCACGTAACCATGTAAATCGGTGCTTTTACCTTGGACACGTCCATCCCATTGAACATTTCTAGGAAACTTTCTTCAAATATAAATGTTTTTCATAAGCATTGTAAAAACCTAAGGCAAACAACCGTTTACTTTTAGAACCTCTTGAAGAAATTCCAAATTGGTGTTAACACTCTTAATTTTGAACGATATATTTAGTAGAGAACATTCTATAGAACTTTTAATACTGTTAGTTGCCGTGGTCTCTTTTAGATACAGTTCAACAACTTTTTCGCCTTCTGGGGCTTCCCCCATTTTAAAAGTTAACGAGAAATTATTCAACATTTCTATGATATCAAAGATTTCATGTCGTGTCTTTTCCATTAGAATCGCGTTTAAAGTTCCACTTTTTGCGGAAGAGATGAAAATATCTTCTATTTGGTATGTGATCTCAATAACTTCTAGGAGTAATTTCTTTTCTAAAATAGGTGTGAAAGCCCATTTACCTAAACTCTCTTTAATATTTTCAAGAATGGTATATTTTGTTGCAAGTTTTTCTAGCTCAATAAGAACGGAATTACATCGCAGACTAATATCATTGACAAATAAGTTCAAATAGTCAGCGGTTATCCCAATAAGCTTCTGGTTTATATTGGTTAAAACTTGTAGGCTTTCTGAGATTTCTTCTGCCAAACTCTGTAATGTTCTCAGAGCGTCTTTTGTTTCTTGGAAAGTGGAAGTTAAGTTTAAGTAAAAACCGTTCTTGCTTGGATATGTTTTGCTTTGGAAGGTCCGCTTGTTGCTCAGAGGCTGGAAGCAACTTACTGTAGCATCTCTACTTAATGCAAAGAAAATCATGTTGATGAAGAATCTTCGGGATTCTTTTAAAATTTCGGGGTGCACTGATGATAACACAACCCTGCCATTTCCATAATTGCCAAACACAACGGCTGGTGTGTTAAGGCATTTATTAATGGAAGCCGTATTAGGGTTAAAACCATATATTTTGGCTATTTCTGGGAAATATCTCTCAGTTTTATCAGTGGGTGCATCGAAAAATGCTGCGACTTCAACATCAGCGCTTACATAGCCAAAAAATGGTCCGCGGAAATACATACACTCCAGAAAATCGCCGTAGCCTAGCGTTAAAGCGTTGTTCGGAGAGATCCTTAAATTTACTGGTCCATAAAAGTCTGCATATTCTGGAAATTGGGGATACAACTCCCCCCTCATCAACTTGACATTTAATAAACCAATTTCCGCACCAAAGGTAGCGCCACCGCATATTCCTACGTATCCTCCGCCATTTGAGATAAATCTTTTAATGTTGGAAATTTCTCCCTCAGTTAGGTAACTTCGGTAGGGACCTCCGCCAGGAAATATTATCGCATTGGCGTCCAAAGTTTCCAGATTTTTTATTTCACTCAGGTTAAGGAGTCTTAACTCAAATTCAGCCTCTTCTAAAACCCTAATTTCCTCTATAGCGTTTCCAGTTGTTCCTTCGCCATAGTAAACCGCAACTTTAGGCTTATTGAGCTGTAAAACCTTCAACCCAAAGTTTAACTCTATCCTCTTAACGGAGACATTTAATTGCTTACACAAATAACCCATATAAGCATCTAACACGTTAGTGGCAAAGGGGTGATTACCGTCACATAAAGTTGGAACTAAAAAATCACCTAGTCTTAAAGAGATATCAGTATCCTCTCGTGTTTCAGTAACTAAGTAAACATTAAAGCCGTTTAAAAGCAATTTGTTGACAAGCTTAAAAACATTAAAGTTGCGACCTTCAAAATTTGCTGATTGCACCACATAGAAGGTACTATAATTAAACTTGATTTCACCAACAAAGTAAAAACCAATGATGGACACTATTGTAAGACCTAGCAAAAGCGCCAATACAACCGCTTTTTCTTGTTTTTTCATCAACTCACACAATTGACAGCGATCAATTTAAAAATATAAGCCATTAAAAATTTATTCCTTTTTACAACTAAATGAAGGTAGGTGGGAATTATATGTACAAGAAAGGGTTCACCGAAAGATCTTTTCTTTTATATGTTGCAGTTTTTATTGCTGGTGCAATAGTGGCTTCAGCATTTTGGAACTTGAATCAACTAATACTTTTTAGAGATATAAGTTTCGAGGAAGACTATGATTATATAATTTATAAAGAAGCCGAAAAAATTGTAGTGAAAAATGGAGCTACCGGATGCATAGACTTTGTAGAGAGCGATTTTCAGAAAGCTTTAAACAACATTTTGAAAGATAACGTAAGAGTTTTCCTAAAAAATGATTCTTATGACATCACTTCCGACATTTTTTTAGAGAATCTTGAAAACGTGAAAATTCTAAGCAATGGAGCTAAGTTAAATTTTAATAAAAAAAGCTTTGTCATAAGAGGGGAGAATTATAAACTGTCGCGGTATAACTCTATTGAAGGTGTATCAATTATTAATGGGAGCGTCAAGATAGAAAATTCTTTTATGGTAAGCATTAGACGCTGTAATTTTATAGATTCCGAAAACGGCGTCATTTTCCTTAACACAAATGGCTGGACTGAATGTAGTGTAATTGAAGACTGCTTTTTTATTAACGTAAGAAAATGCGTTATCTTTAAAACACCACAGGATAACGGAACAGAATCTTATGCAAGTACCGAGATAAAACGTTGCTATTTCGAATTAGTTAATGCGAATTCGGTTGCTATTCATGTAGAGGCCCGAGCCGATTTCAATGAAGGCTTAGTTCAAAATATAAGGGTGTGGATGGGGGGGTTGTGTTGTGTCAACCAAACTGGAATCTTAGTGGAGGGAAGCATGCTTAACACCCTTTTGGAGGACACTGTGTTTGAGTCATTTGCGAAGCTTCCGTTGAATGTATACGGTATAAGATTGGAACGAAACTCCGAACCGCCAATATTTGGTCAAAGCTTAGTATTCTTGGGAAACATGACCAACAAGATTTATAACCCATTTGGTAAATGGCTTTACGGCATTGGCGGCGCTTTTAAAATCGAAAACTTGTCGATCCCCCTTAGTTTCAATAACGCTTATGGTGAGTGTAAAGAGATAACCCCCCCTTCCTATCTTTCCTTTTCAATTTCAACACTTAATTTAAAAATTCAAGTAGAGGGAAACTTTTCACTCAACGAAAACGTGACATTACGATTAAGGTTAAAGTTTATGGACGGTTCTACTTCCAGAGAATTAACCAAATGTTTTAACTCAGCAATGAGCATTTGGCTCGATCATGACGACTTTTTGATTTTATGGCCGACTACAAACATCATTTCATCTTTAATGATAGATGCGAGAACAAACTTGCCCTCTTCGAACGTGAATATCTATATTTCGCTGTATGGGAGCTACAATTAGGCTTAAAAAGTGATTGTTGTGCCATTCCAGAAAATCAACTTTTTGTAAGTAATCTTTGCTCCAGTGTCGGCGACATCTTCATATATCACATCCAACTTCTCTCCATATTCACCGAGCAAATTGTTAACGTCGTTCCATATTTTTGCGGAGTATTCGTCAGGTCCCATAAAATCCACAAATTGCCGTTTGGACTGCAAAACCCCAAAACCGTAATCCTTGGGAAGTAGCCTATGTACTTCCCAAGAACTTCGTTTTGCTCGTCGGAAAGTTTTTGTAAATTGCCAAAATTTTTCCAACGCTCTAAATGCTCTCTAGTTAGTACCCCCAACTCGGTGATTTTCGGAAAGTTAAATATTACAATGTATCTTATGTCATTGAGATATGCCTTGACCATGTCTGAGTAAAGTTCCTCGGCTGGTTCCATGTATGGTGGCGCTCTATAAGTCCACGTTATCATTACTCCCCAATCGCGGTTTTGAGTTCGAGCAGCGCCTCTGCATAAAGCCATGTGCAATTGCTTGCTATGGTTCCATCCGAACTCGGCGAAAACAACATCATAACCAGCTTGTAATCAAATCAGTAGAGTGCATAGTTCAGGTAAATAGTTAAGCAACTATGATGCTGGCATTGGTACTTGTAACATTCAAGAAGCCCGCGTAACACAGACAAATACTTTTTTATGCACGTGTGTAATTTTTGGCGTTTTTAACCAGCATGTACTGATCATATCTATTTGTTTGCCCCCGACTTCATCAAAAGCGTAAATTCCCCAAGAAATACTTGCCCCGACGCTTTACTGCTACCTTAATAAACCATTGTTGGTTATACCGCTGAGTAGGATGCATTAATAAAATAAAGTTCATTTTTGTAATTCGTTAGTATTGAGAATTATCTTTTGCAACAAGGCTTATATACAAAATGATTTCTTTCTTTAAAAAGCCTTAAGTTTCAGGAGGAAATAAAGTGACCGTATCTAAAAACGAAATTTCAAGTCCAATGACCAAGAACCTTCTGATGAAGTATACCTTTATTGCATTGTGCGTAATCACAGCTGTTTCATTCCTCTCCTTTGGAATCCCAGCAATCTTTATTGCAGTCATTTCCGTCATAGTGGCCATATCTTCAGATGCTCTTTTGGCAATAGTTTCAAAGAAAACGTTTAACGCAGCTTCATCCGCAGTCTGCGGCTTAATTGTAGCCCTTTCGTATTCTTTGGGATTTCCATACGCCACATCCTACAGCATACCTACAATGGAGGGATACACTCAATACTTATTCCCAGCTTTGATTGCTGCAGTTGCGGTGATCGTGTTCAAAAGGCTTCAAGGGGTCTTGGGAAGGAAATATGTTAATCCAGCGGCTGCCGCAAAGCTTTTAGTTTTAGCCTTTCTCTGGAATGTCGCGCTAATTCCCTCCGATCACCATCTCGAATTGTTATCTCCTGCAAAGTTTGAAAGTTATCTCCAAATGTGCTATTCCTACAATGCGCCATTCAAGGATCCTTTCCTTACGCTGACAATCTTGAAAAGTCATGGATGGATAGGTGGAGCATCCAGCATAACGGTTATAGCGGTAGGCTTATGCTTGTTTTTGCTTTGTCGTAGGTATATAAAATGGAGGATAACTTTGGCAACATTGGTAACGATTGCTGTTATATCTTGTTGCGTTGGACTAATCAACGGGGACAATCTCCTATTAAGGGTTGCGTTTCACCTTTTCGTGGGCAGCGTAATTTTCTTAGCATTTTTCATGGCTACAGATCCAGCCACAACTCCAATAACCCATATGGGACAGTTGATTTTCGGTGTGGGACTTGGATTTCTAACGGTAATCCTCCAACTGTACATGAACTTCCTCGGAGGCTCCATTCTAGCCCTCATAATAATGAACTTGAGCGCTCCATTGCTTGATAAGGTTGGGCTGCCAAAACCAAGTGAAGAACGAATAGCTAAGAAACTTCCAAAAGCTAAAAAGTTCAAAAGTGCAAAAACCGTTGGTTGCATAAGATGCGGAGTATGCACTGAAGTTTGCTGTATGAACCTTAGCCCAGTACTAATAAAAGAAGCCTTTGAAAAAGGAGACATTAAAAAAGTGAAAAATCTTAGAGCAGATCTATGTGTAGGATGCGGCTACTGTAGTCTTGTATGCCCATCGCGGATAGACTTAAAGAGCATCGTACAAAATGCAAAAAGCAGTTCAAGTTAACACAAACCCTTTTTTATAATACAATTAGTTCTTGAGTAGCATTAACAAAATTTATTAATCAATCAAGGCTTCTCCTAGATGCTGAGGAGTTAAAAATGGATGCAGAAAAAGGGTTCAAGGTAAGCGATATACTTTATGGAGTGATAGTGCCATGCATTGTAGCCCTTTTAATTATAGTTTTTCCAGCGTTCTTAGGCCCAGCTCTTGACTTCACATTGAGATCCATTTTTGTTGAGGGATTAGCAGAAGCCATACTAATTGTAGCGGTTCCAATCCTCCTTGGACTGCTTTGGAACCAGTGGGCTGGCGGGGCTTCTGGCTTTCTCTTGGGCAGCATTTATGCACTATACAGATGCACAACATACATCTACTATGGTCTTAGTAGTTACTTAAACGACATCGCGATATTAGGATACATCGTTTCTGGGATGCTGACAGGATACGTTGCCGGAGCTTTAAATAAGGGTTCAACCAATTTTCGAAAAATGCTCACCTGCGGAATAGTCTCAGGGATTATTGGAGGAGTTTTCTTGTTCTGGACACAGTTGATGTCACCGCTCAAAATGGTAAGCCTTGAGGGATGGTGGATCGTTTTTCTACCAAGGATAATCTATGGAATTATAATGCCTGTAATAGCCAAAGTCTTCACATGGTACAATGTAACTCCAAGACGATAACCACTGTCCATTTTTCTCTTTTTCACCGTTTTCCTGCCGCTACTAAATTTGAAAACCGAGGAAATGAGTGTTCAAAAACATCAACGGAACCGCTATCAACAGTAAGAAGAGAAAAATAGCAATATTCCTTATTTTAAGTGCCATGTAAATATGCTCGTGAGAAATTACCTCATTTTCATCTCCTATGACGTAAACTCCAGGTTTCTCCAGTTGTATATTTAAAGCACCAGCCATAGCCGCCATTGGCCATCCATGGTTTATACTTGGAACCTTTCTTCTGTCTCTAAGTAAAATTTTCCATGCGTTTAGGGGGCTTCCTCTTGAAATTAATGCGGCTAGGACGATTAGTATGGCAGTAAGCCTAGAAAGAAAAAAGTTTGCCAAAGTGTCCATCATTGCTGAAGCCCAACCGACGTGGATGTGCTCTGCATCTTTAAATCCTACAGTGCCATCTAATATATTGATTGTTTTGAAAGCCATGGCTCCTGGAACACCAAAAATCGAATAGTAAAAGATCGGGGATAACTTAAAGTCTGTCAGATTCTCCGCGATAGATTCTATTATTGCAGATGCTATTTGCCTCTCGTTTAAGTTCTGCGTCTCCCTTCGAGAGAAGTATGCGGTAAGTTCTCGGCCTCGTTCAAGATCTTTATCCTTTATACAGCGTGCAGCTTCTTTTGCCATGTCTGTTTCAAGCTTTATGCAGAAGGTAACCTTAAACATAACTGAGGCAAGCAAAATATAGAGGATCACGTTGGTTAATCGAGTTAGATAAAGCAGAAAGTACGTTGTGACTGTTGTAAGAGATACCGTTGTTAGAGCAAGTATGAGCCCTTTTGCCTTCTCCTTTTTCGGGTTTTTGCTTTTAAATGCCGGAAGAATCTTCCCAACAAATCTATTTATTAGAACTGTTGGGTGGAGCGGTATCTTGGATTGCCATAGAGGCTCTCCTAGTGTTAAATCTATGGTTAAAGCGACAATCATTATTACTAACAACATTAGGAAACTTTCCGTAAAGCTCACCCAAAAAGAAAATGGGGGTTTGGTGTTTATTTTTTGTGTTTTCTTAGAGTGTAGGCAGCTACAGCTATCACAACAACTATCACTATAATAATTATTGCGTAGACAACCTCCATTGGAAACGCTGGCATCGATGGAGTCTCTTCCGCCGCCGTTGATACTTTAATTGTGTTGGGAGTTGTGTAGGCACATGCGTAGAGATGACTTATGTGATCTGAACCTTCAAACCAAACTAGCCATGTCCAGTTGCCAGCCATGTCCGGCTGGAAGCTAAACTGCACCCAACCCTTAAGATCAGTTGTAGCCGAAACATTAACTAGCGAACCATCAGGTCTAATAAACGTGACAGTAAGTTTCTTATTTGGAATTCCTCCGCTTGCGTTAATTGGCATTAGTCGCCCATGAATTATTATGTTTTCGCCTACTTTTGCTTCTTTCCAGTCACACCAAGCAACAATTCTTGTTTGGACTGTCGGAGCATCATCAAGACAATAGACATGCCAGTCCTTTGACCCAATGTAGAGTTTGCCTTCCCAGATGGCTGGGGATGAATGAACCTGAGCACCTGTCGTGTATACCGATAGAGGTTCACCAGTTTTGGCGTCAAGACATTGAACCGCGTAAGAGTCTGTGCCTACGTATATCTTTCCGTCAGCGTAGACTGGTGATGAGAAGATTTGAAAACCAACCCATGTCCTCCAGACAAAGCTTCCATCTGAGATGTTTATAGCAGCTGCATACATATCTTGCCCTAAATAAAGTAACCCGTTATGGTAGGCCATGGATTCGCATTCTGGTGAAGCCCCAGGTATGGTCCATCCATATAATACGCTTCCGTTGTATGCGTCTAAGATGTAAAGTTTTGGCGGTGCTGGGGGACCAAAGAAGACGAAGAATTCTTGGCCATTGAGTATGTAGACTTTTCCATCCACAATGGTAGGTGTTGTAATCAAAGATATGTTGCCTAGAAACGTCGCATATGGAATGTAAGTCTTCCAAAGGAGGCTTCCAGCCTCGCTGAAGCAATGGAGGTAACCGTTTGTAGACGCTATGTAGACCCTGCCATCGTAAAATGCTGCTGAACCACCGATGGCACCTCCTGTCTGGTATTCCCATAGTATTACTCCATCTGTTGCTCTGATACAATAGAATTTGCCGTTTATAGCACCGATATATATTTTGCCATCTTTTACTATAGGTGAGGATCGTATTTGAAGCATGGGGCCAAACTGGTACTCAATGGGGCCTCCAAGGGATTTCTGCCAGATTACTTCTCCTGTTGTAGCGTTTAGGCAATAAATGTTGCCGTCGTCAACTCCGGTGTAGACTCTGCCCTCCACAACAGCTGGTGTTGACCTAACTTTATATCCGGTTGTAAACTTCCATATGAGTTCTCCGTTATATGCGTTTAGGCAATAGATGTTTTTGTCGTATGAGCCTATGTAAACTCTTCCATTAGCCACCGTGGGTGATGATACGATTGGTCCGTTTGTCTTAAATTTCCATCTTAGGTTAAGTTGTGATGGCGCTGCTCTTCTTGCGGTAATAACTCCTGGCGTGTCTATGTTTCCACGCCACATTGGCCACGGGTCATTTGCATCGCCAATGCAGTAGATGGGTCCACCGTATCCCGCAACTCCATATAGACGGCCATAAGCTATTATCGGAACGGAAAATGTGTACGGAATAGTCCACAATATTTCGCCGCTGAATGCGTCAATGCATGCAAAGTGGGCTGGTACAGGTTCGCGTCCAGATGTTGTGCTTCCGTCGCTTCTGATTATGTAAACTTTTCCGTCGGCAATTACTGGCGTATTGTATCCAATGAAGTACCATGCATCAATCTTCCAAAGCACATTTCCTGTTTCAACGTCCCATGCGGCAATGAAGCCCGTTGGAACTTGAATGTTATGTTGGATGTACATGCCATACGCAGCAACTCCGCCGTAAGCGAAGAATGCTCGGGGGCCACAGTCATCTATCCACAAAATTTTACCAGTTGTCGCGTTAAAACAGAAAAGTCTTGTATTGGCGCCGCTTACAAACAGTTTTCCTTCATAGTATGTGCCTTTGTATCCCGTCATTCCAGGCACTGGTGTTTCCCATACTAGTTCTCCAGTTAAAGCGTTTAGAGCGTATACGCAACCGTCATAAGATGCAACAAAGACTTTTCCTTCACCGTAACAAAGAACTTCTGATCCGCCATGGGGAGGTTGCGGGTGGTCCCAAGCGATCGGAAATGGATGGGTGGGGTCAGATGTGTTAAAGGCGCGGACCACAGGCTGATTTCTTTCAGGTTCTACGTTTGATACTGTGTAAAGCATTTTTATCTCAGGTACACTTAGATAGTTGAAGTACATGCCACCGCCAGGTGATTCGCTTGAGCCGTAGTAGTCAGATGTCCAAAGGTAGTTGCCGTCCGTATCAAAACAGACTATTGCGCCTACAACGTGAAATTTGCCTATAGGTTGCGGTGGGAACGAACTTACAAAAATGTGGTTTTCGTCAATCATTGTTGGTCCTTGAGGGCCACCAGCAGCTGAAATAGAGTACCCTGGTGGAAGTGGAATTTTTGTCTGCCATAGGAGTTCTCCTGTAATAGCGTCGAGGGCGTTTAAGTAGTACTCTGGCGCGAAAAATGAACCCTTTTGTGATGTGCAGAAGATTTTTCCTTTAAAGGCTATTAACCAGCCTGTAACGGAGCCAAGTTCAGGAGCGGTTTCGTTTGAAATCCATAAAATATTCGGCTTGTTTGGAGCTGGTCCAGCGGAGTAGCCAGTGCGCTGCGGGTCGCTGAAAGTGTGTGGCCAATCATATTCCATTATGTTGCCGTAAGGTTGCCCTGTTACAGGGTTAATTCGATCGCTGAGGGTTTGTGGCGTAGTTTGCGCCAGTGGGATTGTGGACGTGAAAAGCAACAAACATGTCGCCGCTAAGAACAGCAAGTTTTTCAAAGGAATGCTTTTAAATATAGCTCTTTTCATAACTTTTCCTCTTTTTAAGTTGAGACTTTCAAATAAAGGTAAGAGTTATGGATATAAGAATTTTGTGCTTTATTGAAGTCTAAAATAAAAAGGAAAATGGGGTTTGGTGTTTATTTTTTGTGTTTTCTTAGAGTGTGAGCAGCTATAGCTATTATTATGACGATTATTATGGCAACTGTTGCATAGATGGCTTCTGTTGGAAGTGCTGGTGCCGGGCCTACCCCTTGCTCTGTTACTGTTGAAACTACTTTGAGAGTGTTAGCGTCTGTGAATGCGTAGCCGTAAAATACATGCTTTTTGGCTGAGCCTTGGTACCAGACTATCCATGTCCAGTTGCCAGCCATGTCCGGCTGGAAGCTAAACTGCACCCAGCCCTTAGAATCCGTTGTAGCGGTTATGTTTTGGGTTGAACCGTCTGGCTTAATTAGTGTTAGTATTAATTGTTCGTTTGGTATACCTCCTGGCATCATGCGGCTGTGGATTATTATGTTTTCGCCTACTTTTGCTTCTTTCCAGTCGCACCAAGCAACGATTTTAGTTTGTACTGTTGGGGCGTCATCGAAGCAGTAGACATGCCAGTCGGCTGAACCAACGTAAACTTTGCCTTCCCATATTGCTGGAGAGGATTGTACTTGAGAGCCTGTTTCGTACCATGAGATTTTGCTTCCAGTCTCGTTAAGCGCTATCACTGAGTATATTTCGCAGCCGAAGTAGAATTTTCCTCCCCTCACGTCGTCGGCGTATGCCGCTGACGAGAAGAAATACATGGCTGTTGGTTTAGATGTCCATATCTTCTTTCCGTTTGTGGCGTTGAACAAGCTTACATAGCCCATAGACTCCTGCATAAACACTGTGCCGTCAAGATATAGTGGAACATATGGGCTGTACATAAAACCTGTTAATGGAACATTCCAGAGAAGTGTTCCATTTTTAGCGTCAAAGGCCATGAAGCCACTTCCAAACACGGCTTCCATTCCAGCGTAGATTCTGCCCTCACCTGCTCCAACGCTACCTATTGCGGATGTGTAACCGAATGTTCCTGGAAGAAATGTTTTCCATATTAAGGCTCCTGTTGTGGCGTTTAAGCAGTAGAGATACCCGTCGCAGGATTCAAAGTATATCGCGCTTTCATAATATAGCGGTGAGCTGCCTATTGGATAAGCCGTGGTGTAACTCCATAGGATGTTGCCGTTATTTGCATCAAGACAGTACATTTTCCCGTCAATTGCTCCGACATAAACTCTATTTCCAACCACCAGTGGAGAAGATCTCGGCTGAAATGTAGGCATAAAGATGAAGTCTAAGCTCACAGATTCATCTAAAATTCTTTTACTCCATAGTTTAGCGCCAGTTGTAGCGTTCAAACAATAGACATAGCCGTCGTCGGCACCAGTGTAGACTTTACCGTTAACCACAGCAGGTGAAGACAGCACCTTATAGCCTGTTAGAAACTTCCAGATCAATTGACCGGTGTAGGCGTCAAGGCAGTACAAGTTTTTGTCGTGAGAACCAATGTAGACCTTGCCATCCACAACTGCCGGTGAGGAAGTTACTGGACCATCGGTTTTGAATTTCCATCTCAAGTTGAGCTGTGATGGGCCAGACTGACCTTGGGCAATTCTTGGTGTCTCTGTGTTTCCATAGAACATGGACCAAGGCTTAGGAGGGCCTATGCAGATTACTGAGTTTGGGGAGTCAGCTGTTCCTCCATACCCGTAGATGTTTCCGTAGCCTATTGTTGGGTTTCCCATATTGGCTGGAATTTCCCATAGGAGTGCGCCGGAGAACGCGTCGAAGCAGGCGAACCTCGTGCTATACGGGTTAGGGTCGTCTGCTGCTCTTGGAAGAAAGGTGTAAACTTTGCCGTCTGCTACTACTGGTTGGACGTACCCGCCTACGTTAACGCCTATGTAGCCTGGCCTCACGTATTCCCATAATTTCTCTCCAGTTTCAATGTCAAAGCAGGCGAAATAGTTACCTCCCTCTGGATCGATATACCTTATGTAGAATCTTCCGTAAGCAGCACAGCCACCTTGAGCTGCGGATGACCCGCCAATGCCATAAGTATATTCCCAGATAATTTCGCCTGTTGTCGCGTTAAAACAGTACAGTTTGGATCCGAGGCATCCGGCGAGAAGTCGTCCGTTATAGTAGGTACCGCTGAATCCAAGCATTTGATCCACCTGCGTCCTCCACAATCTCTGGCCTGTTGTGGCGTTTAAAGCAACTACAGCCCAAGTTCTGGAGCCTAAGAAGACCATACCATCTCCGCTTGCAAGCACCTCATAGTACTCATCTAATGGTGCAGTCCACTTAACTGGCGGCGCTTGTGCTGGATTGCTTAGATCGTAGCACACGACAGCTTGAGGCTTATCAGTGCCGTAGTAGAACGTGAATAACAGTTTCTTTTCACTGTAGTAGTTCCCCGGCCAATATAATGGAACGAACTGGCCAGTAACATTCCACACGAGATCGCCAGTGTCGATTCTGAGACAATAGAATGCCCTACTAGCATGGTACACCATGTAATTGTCAGCGATCTTGTATGGGCCTGCTTGGAATAGGGCTGGGCCTTCGGGCAGTTGCTTCTTGTATATTATTTCGCCAGTGAAGGCGTCGAGTGCATACAGGTACGGAGGTGTTGGAGGGCCAAAAATTCCTCCGCCTCCTACTGTTAGAAAGACTTTGCCGTTAAACGGCATTGGGTAAGTGCTCATGCCGCCGCCTGGTATTTGCCTAATCCATAAGATGTCCGGCTTGTTTGGAGCAGGTCCAGGCGAAGCTTTAGCGTTTTTCCCGTCGTAACCCCAGAAGGGCCACTCGTACTGCATTATATCTCCATACGGTTGACCAGTTTCTGGATTAATGCTGTTGCTCAAAAGTTCACCGGTCTGCATTGTTTCGGCATAACTAACAGTCACCGGGGCCAATGTAATTAATAGGCTTAAGGACAGCTGCAAAAGCATTACAAACTTTGAAATTTTTCGAGCCATTTTCATAATTTCAACCTCAAAAGAAAACTCATTCAACGCATTTGCTTAAAACTTTTTCGTTTATATCCCGACAAATTCGGGAATTCTTAGCAAAAGTAAATAGGGTGCACTTTCAATTTTCCAAGGCTACGTTATAAACTTGCCAAGGGAGCTCGAAGTAGTGGAAAAATTTATGAAAAGGGCTTAAAACACCTCTCTAAGCGCACCTAAAAGAATTGAGTTCTCTTTTGCACTTCTAACAGTTATTCTGAAATAGCTCTCATCCAAACCGTGAAAGTCACCGCAGTCCCTTATTAGGATGCCTCTCTTTGCGAGTTTTTCCTTTAAATCTTTAGCGGTAACTCCCTTTTTCAAAATTTTAACCAGTAAAAAGTTTGTTTCTGATGGAAAAACTTGCAACAAGCCTATCTCGTTAAGCAAATTAGTTAGTTTTTCCCGTTCTCTTCGAATTTGCACCTTCGACTTTTTGATGTATTCCTTGTCTTTTAAAGCTTCTCGGGCTGCAATCATAGCCAGGGAGTTTATGCACCACGGCTGCTTAATAGCTTCTAATTTTTGGACAAGTTTTTTGCAGCCTATTCCGTAACCTATCCTTATTCCGGGCATTCCGAAAAACTTTGAGAAAGATCTCACTACAAAAATGTTCTCGTATTTCTCCACGTAATGAGCCAGCGTGTATTCTTCAACTGGATCAACAAAATCTATGTAGTTCTCGTCTAAAATAACGTAAACCTTTTCCTCATGGCAAAATTCAATTAAATTTAAAATTAGATCGCGATCAAGGAGCTTACCCGACGGACTGTGCGGGTTACATATAAACAACAAACAAGTGTCACTGCTGACACTCTTCTTAACAGTGTGAATGTTCAGAGAGAAGTCAGGCTGCATACCAACCAGCTTTGGCCTTGCAGAGACCAATAAGCTGACCCTTTCATATTCTGTGAAAGATGGAACTGGTATTAAGGCTTCTCCGCCAGCGGTAAAGGCTTCAGCAAACCGGTATATTATTTCCATGGATCCATTTCCAAGCACAATGTTGTCTGGACTTACGCAGCCCACATAATTACATATATCATTCTTTAGTTCAACCGGGTCTTGATCAGGATAAAACTTTATGATTTCAGCGAATTGCTTTATAGCCTTCAACGCCCTTGGAGACGGTCCCAGAAAGTTTATAGGAGCGCTAAAGTCGACAATTTTTTCAAGTGGAACTTTATATTTCCGCGATAAACCCCAAATGTCGCCGCCGTGCGGTCTAGGCTTGATTTTTTTGCTCAACTAGTTTTCCCCTTTTCAAGTAGTTCAACTATCCGGTCCTCAATTTTCCACTGTTCCTTAAAATGGTTGTTATACTCATTAAAGATTTTATAAAACCAGTAAATCGCCCCCACCCCTAATGTTGCCAATGTTATTGCCGCATAAAATTTTAGACTGATTTTTCTTTCAACAAACTTCTCATGTGGAAACATTTTTCTGAATAGAAAGGCTTGTCTCTGCTCATGTAAAATTAGGTCTTTAGAGAGGAGGAAGGCTACGGCAAATATTGGAACAATTAAAATTATGGATAATGCCCACAAGAGGGAATTTCTCTCATGAAGGCTTTCCGGTTCAATATCAAGGTTTGTTCCCTTGCTTTTTAATATCGTTAGGATTAAATCCTCCAGTTCTTTTTGGCGTCTAAAATGTGTGTTCCTTCTTTCAACTAAGCAGTAAATCATTGGGAATAAGGCTAATCCAAAGGTTATTATCGAAACGAGAAACCACATTGAAAACCACATAATCCTATCGGTTTTTGCCCTTTTCTGAAGGTTTTCCCTAATTTTGCCTACGATCTCTTGGTTTTCCATCCTCACATATAATGCTTGACATGATTTATAAACATCCTCTTTTAAAGACATGATTATGCAAGAGGAACCATTGATCTCGGTAGTCATTCCAGTCTTTAACGAGGAGCCTACAGTAGGAGATGTAATTGAAAATGTTAAAGAGGCTGTTGAAGAATTGCGCTTTCCCTATGAAATATTGGTAGTTGACGACTGTTCCACTGATAATTCTCTGGAAATCTCAAAAAGTAAAAAAGTTAGGGTTTACAGGCTTAAAAGACATATGGGAAAAGGTTATGCGTTAAGACTTGGATTTAACGAGGCAAAGGGCAAAATAATTGTAACTTTAGACTCTGATGGCTCACACAAACCTAAAGAGCTTCCAAAAGTCTTGGAACCCATTTTAAAAAATGAGGCGGACCTTGTCATCGGATCCCGTTTCTTATGTAAGGAAAACGTTTTCTCCGATAAGCTGAACAAGATTGGGGTCCAGCTGTTCAACTTTCTGATAAGAGTACTTACGGGTAAGGCTACTACAGACTCTCAGTCGGGATATCGTGCATTTAAATCGGCTATTTTAAAGAGTATGCATTTAAAGTCAAAGGGATATGAGATTGAGTCTGAGATGCTGGTAAAAGCTTTGAAGGGCGGCTTCAAATTCAAGGAAGTTTCAATAAAATTTGAGCAAAGAACTTATGGAAGGTCTAAATTGGCTCCCTTAAAAGATGGTGTTAAAATTTTCATGTCTATTTTAGCGGCATATGTTGGCGTTTAAAATGGAAACAGAGATGAAGGAAGATCTTCCCAAAGTATCACTTATCGTCACAACATTAAACAATGAACAGACAATCGACGAGTGTTTAAAATCTATCTTCGAACTAAATTATCCAAAAAACCTTCTTGAAGTAATAGTTGTGGATGGAGGATCAAAAGATTCAACGGTGAAAATAGCCGAAAAATATCCTGCCAAGATAGTCGTTAAGCCTTCAAATGCTCCGTCAGCCTACAATTATGCGGTAAAAATTGCAGATGGGGATATAATTGCAATAGTGGATGCAGACGCGAAAGTTGAAAAAGATTGGTTAGGCAGACTTGTAAAACATTTAATGGATCCAAAGGTTGGGGGGGTTGGCGGAGGAATTGAAACATGGAACCCTCAGTGTGTATTGCCCAGATGTATTGGATACGACATTAAGTATAGGTATAACAGACTTCTAAAAGGCGGCGATATCAGACGCTTGGCGACGATGAATTTGTTGGTTAAGCGGAAGGTCTTAGAGGAAGTTGGAGGCTTTGATGAGAGCCTCCCCACACAATATGACACGGACTTTGGATATAGAATAACGGATAAAGGACATAAATTGGTTTTTGAGCCGGAGGCAAAGTGTTACCATTTTAATAGACCAACATGGCGTGGATATTTCAAACAACAGCTACGATATGGCAAAAATACGTTTAGGCTTTATTTTAGGAAACCAGAGCTCATAAAAGGAGATAAAATCACGGATTTTGGAATGAATATTCAACCAGCTCTGTTGGTTATGGCTTTCATTTCGATGGTTTTGGGAGTGATATTTGAACAGGCAAAGTTCATGTTGTATCTTTCAGCTTTCATCTCAGCTTTTTTGCTAGCCTATTATATTGTTCATGCAGCGCAAATCTCATTATACTTTAAAGATTCCACAGCAATGCTGCTGGTCATCGTCTATATTGTTAGGGTTGTGGCTTGGACGCTGGGGGGTACTATTGCATTTTTCAAAATAATAAGAGGCGAGGGGAGAAAGAGCCAAATTGGTTAACGTATGTTTCTTAACTCCAGAGTACCTCCCCTTGATAGGTGGAACTGGGTCGTATGTTTATTATTTAACAGAAAGCCTTGCCCGCTTTGGAAACCGCATATATATCATCACTAAAAATAGCCGGGAGAGAGTGAAATGTGAATCGCCCTATGGAAGGGTTAAGGTTTTACAAATCGAAACCCCTAAAATTCCGCTACTAGACGCTATTCTCTTTTACACAAATTCTTCTAAAAAAGTAGCCGAAATTAATAGAAAATTTTTGATAGATATTGTGCATGTTAATCTCCCACTGGTCCCGAGTTTTGCCCTTCCCAAAACTTTGGAAGCAGCGTTAGTTGTAACTGTTCACACAACATGGAAAAGTGAGAGCGAGGCTCTTAGATACGAACCCTTTCTTAGGCTTAACAGAAACGAGAAAATTGTGAGAAGCTTCAATGGCATCTTAAGTTTTTTTGAGTATAAGCTGCTTGAACGTTCAGACAAGATTATCGCGGTGAGCGCCAACACAAAAGAGGAACTTTTAGAAAGCTATAATGTAAACGCTAGCAAGGTGCAGGTAATTTATAACGGAGTTGATGCTGGTAAGTTCAAGCCGGCAAATGAGAAGGACAGAGTTAAAAGGGAAATGGGTTTCAACAGCGACAAGGTTGTACTTTATGTTGGTCGTCTATACAGCAGAAAAGGGCTGTCAACCCTTTTGAGGGCAGCACCCATTATTTTACAGAAATTTAGAAAAGTAAAGTTCGTAATTTCTGGGAAAAGTTTTCATGGTGAAGAGGAAAAATTGAAGACTTTAGCCAGTAGATTAGGAGTGGAAAAGAATGTCCTTTTTTATGGATACATTCCAGACGAGAAATTGCCTAAACTTTATCAAGCAGCTGATATCTTTGTTCTCCCTTCAATTTATGAAGGGATGCCCTTCACATTGTTAGAGGCTTCAGCAAGTGGTTTGCCAGTGGTAGCCACTAGAGTCGGCGGAATTCCAGAAGTTGTTAGTGATGGCGAAAATGGTTTCTTGGTTAGTCCCTTAGACATCAAAGGTTTAGCTGAGAGAATCCTGTACCTCTTAGAAAATCCTAGTCGTGCACACGAAATGGGACTTTTGGGCAGAAGGATTGTGGAAGAAAAATTCAGTTGGCAGAGAGTGGCCGAACGAGTTATGGAAGTTTACAATGAGGTTTCGGGATAATTGGGCGTTTTAAAACTTCCTATAAAGCTGTACAAATTTTTGGAGAACTCTGACAAGTTCTGGGCTTGTGAAGAGAAGTTTTGTCAGCGAAGCGTGCTTGTATATTTTAAGCTGCATTTTCACTGGCAGATCTACTACGGGAGTGGCAAATTTGCGGGAATATCGTTTTTCATAACCAATAACTTTTATGTTTCGCCTGTCCATTTTTGTTTTTTGAACAATGTAGCTCAGATGGCTGATTTTCTCCCAATCTAATCCCATAATTTCCGTCGCAATAATGTCTAAAGCGATTGGGCATTTGCTTGCCAAAATGAGGTTCATCTTTACTGAAATTCCTCTAGTTGGACCGTTTCTTTCCATGGCTGTTGAGGCGTCCATTATTGTTACTGGTTTAGTCAGCATATACAACCAGAACAAGACCTCATTTATGTAGGGATGCAGAAAAATCCTTTTTCTGTCTGGAATTAACCCGAAAAGGTTTTTGATGGCCCCGCTGTATGTTGTGAATTCATGGGTTTTCATTACGGGCACGTTAAGTATAAAGTCGACTTCAAACAAAGTTTTAGGAAGAAAAAGTTTCCCAATTCTGGATCCCTTAAGATTCACTTGGACGAGCTTGTCTCTTGAAAGATTTATTGTCAAGCCACCAGCCCTTTCAGCAGCCTCTCTTATCCCAGTTTTTTTAAAGGCTAAATCGCATGAGTAATTGTAACCGTCTGACTCTCCAACTATAACCTCTTCAGATGTCT
>Ga0207433_10006668_pt1 | contig 19797 bp, 16 predicted proteins | sample YelNatPaOPGAMG01_FD_187559 | JGI IMG/M metagenome (GOLD analysis project Ga0207433, IMG submission 187559) | Hot spring thermophilic microbial communities from Obsidian Pool, Yellowstone National Park, USA - OP-RAMG-01 (SPAdes) (version 3) | ecosystem: Environmental > Aquatic > Thermal springs... | reverse complement strand
AACGCCCTTCTTAATGCTATCTAAGGGGTGTTGCGTAAGCCTCGTCTACTTTTAATAACTGTAAATTCTTTGCCCGACTTTTCCTCAACCGTTTTTTACGAAAAAATCAGCGGTATACCTGCTTCTTAATACTTATGGGTAATGGACAATTTTTAAAGAGGGGTAGGGGGAGATTTTATTAATGTAAAAAAGTACAACAAAAAAATTTACTTTATATTTTATAAAAACCTACCATAACTGAGGGGATACGAAAACATTTTACGATTTACGATTTACGATTTACAATTTACGATTTGAAAAACATTTTTTTAAAATTTGAAGATTGATAACTACCTTGCTGATTGCTGGTTGCTGATTGTGGCTTGATAAATACATTGCAGATTGTCGATTGCTGGTTTTAAATAAAATCAACCGCCAGACGAAGTCTGGCTTCATTAACCTATTTTTAATTGTCAATTGTCGATTTTTCATTTAAATAGGGACAAAGCGTCGGTCTCTACATCAACGCACAAAACGAGTCAGACCCAAATTGTGCTTTGACAAACAAAGGTTGGCAACCATATCCTTTTTTAATTTTCAACTGAAGATCTTCAGATTGCAAAGATTTGCTGGATTTAAAAAATTAAAATGTCAGAAAATTAAGCAATTAGGCAATCTGGCAATTAGAAAGATTTCCAATTTTCGTTTTTCAATTTACAATTGTTGATTTTCATTCGTTCCATTCTGTCATTCCTGCCCCTGAATAAATCAGGGGTAAACTCCAGCAGGAATCCAGTTTTTTGTTTTTAAAATCAAAAAACGCAAATCGTAAATTTATTTCTTAAATTATAAATTTTATATTTTACATTCCACATTTTATAATACGGAAATCGGCAAACTGCACCCAGCAAGGTTTTTAACTTTACAACTTTCAAACTTTCTTTCTTTAAAACTTAACCCTTACATTTCATATAATTTTAAGGTGTTATAAATAATAAATAATCATTGGTTGTACTATTAGTCAAATTGCTATGAATTAAACCTTCTGTATCTGTTATATAAATGTTATACGCTGAGCCTTCATTAGAATCATATATTATTTTCTTACCATCCATAGTAAAATAAACATTTATTTCTTCATAACTATTATTTGTTATTTGTTTTAAATCTGTACCATCAGTATTAATTGTATAAACCTCAGAGTCTGTGTTGTCAATATTAGAGACAAATGCAATTTTTTTACCATCAGGAGACCAGGCATATGATGTAATATATTTTCCATTATTTGTTATATTAGTTACATATAAACCCTGTGTGTCCATTACATATATATCAATAGGGGACCACCCGATATATGCAATTTTGTCTCCTTTTGGTGACCAAATTGGCCATCTTTCACTTGTATTGGTATAAGTTAGTTGCATTTTATTATTTCCATCTGCATCCATTTTAAAAATATGATAATTTGGAACCATATTATCTACATAACTTACAAATACAATTTGTTTCCCATCAGGTGACCATGAAGGCGAGTCATCATAAACTGAATTATTTGTTAATCTTTTTAATCCTGAGCCATCTGCATTTACTACATATATTTCATTATTGCCGTCCCTGTTACTAACAAAAGCAATCTTTTTACCATTAGGTGACCATGAAGGTGCCCAATCATCAAATGAATGATTTGATAAATTTATATAACCACTACCATTAATATTTATTATCATAATTTCCCAATTACCATTTTGCTCCTGTTCAAAAACAATTTTATCCTTGGTTGGTGATAATTTGCCACCCGGTTCAAAAAAATTATTATTTGTCAATCTAAAAATATTGGTCCCGTCTAAATCCATAATATACATCTCAGCCGTTGAGTTATCTTTATCACTGACAAATACAATTCTCTCTGGATTTGAAGCAACTGGTTCCGGACTTGTTGGACTCTCTGTTTTACTGCAACTTAAAATAAAACTTAAAAACAAAACAACTACAAAAAACAAAATAATTTTTCTCATTTTTTATCTCCTTTAATATTTTTCATAACATTGTTGAGCATGAAAACATATCATATCTGTAGCCGGATTTTCCGCTTGCATTTCATCCTTTGCAACTTTTAAATCATTCTCCGCTTTCCTTATCCAATTTTTAATAATTTCATTCATAAAGTAATTCCTTCTTTTAATACATAATATGATAAATATCCTACATTATTTTTTCTTTCCTCTACTTTTCTTTCACATTGCAAAATAATATCACCTGAAATATTATTTTCTACCAGTTTTCTACGTATTTTAGTATTAATCTCCATTTTCTGAGGGAAAGTTAAATCTTTATCAATTATGACAAAAAAATCATAGTCACTATCTTTTTCATAATCGCCCCTTGCTCTGCTTCCAAATAAAATAACTTTTATAAGTTTTAATCCATTTTGTTTTAATATCTCTTCTATTAAATTTTTTGCTATTTTTAATTCTTGTTCCATATATTACTCCAAAATAAAATTATATTTTATTATATCAAATTGCCTTAATAATTCAAATTGTTTTTATTCTTTATAAGTAACGCCTTAGTTATAGAAGGTGATAATAAAAATTGAAAATCCCTCTTAATCTCCCTTTAGAAACTGACCATTACCCATATCTTTATCATATAATAAGAAGCAGGTATATCCTGATTTTTGAGGAAAATTACTGGTGGTTCGCAGTGTTGTCTAGTTTACTTACTCCCAATTTTAACGCCCTTCTTAATCCTATCCAAGGGTTGTTGCGTAAGCCTCGCCTACTTTTGACTGTAAATTCTTTGCATGACTTTTTCTCAACCGTTTTTTACGAAAAATAAAGCGGTATACCTGCTTCTTGATACTTATGGATAATAGACAGCCGCAGGGTAGAGGAAATTTTTTTCAATCCGCAATCAGCAACCAGCAATCGGCAATGTAGTAATTGAATCTACCGAATTTCCTTATTGCCAAATTGCCTAATTGCCTGATTTTTTAATCTCTTAAATCCTGCCAATCTGGCAATCTGAAAATCTTGCAAATTACCAATTTTTTCTTCTAATTGCCTAATTGCCTGATTTTTTAATCTCTTAAATCCTGCCAATCTGGCAATCTGAAAATCTTGCAAATTTAAAATGGTTTTGCCAAGCAATCTTGCTTTTTTTACCTTTGCCTTCAAGCGTTTTTTAACTGCAAAATTGTTTCGTCAGGCTCATACACCATTTACTTCCTTCAATCACTTCTCTTTCGCCTTCCTCACAATGACATCTTATCACATTTCACATCTTATATCGTAAATTTCTTTACTGTTTGATTTTTCATTTAGAAAGTGGTATAGCTGCTTCTTAAGACTTGTAGATGATAAACAGCAATAACTCAAAACGATACATAAAATTTCATTTTAAAAATAACCAGTAAATCAATATATTAATTATCGTTAAAGGAATACCAATTTTAGCAAACTCAAAAAAAGTTATTGTGTTCCCTTTTTTTTCGGCATTTTGAACTATTATTACATTGCTTGCAGCTCCTAATATAAGCATATTACCCGCAATGGTGCTACCAGCAGCAAGGGTCATAAATTCTTTTATTCCTGCTCCAGCCTGATGTAATAAAGGCAAATATAACGCAACCAATGGAACATTAGAAATAAACTGGCTTAATAAAACACTAACAGAAAATATTGCCGGCACAGAAGTTATTTTATTTGAATTAAAAAACAACTGAAAAAAACCTGTGTCCCAGACACATTGCATAAGAACAAACATAGAAGCAAAAAAAACAAGCGTTGCCCAGTCAATTCTTTTAAGAATATAAAATCTTTTTGAACTAAACAGAATAACAGGCAAAGCCGATGTCAAAGCTATATATGTTAACTTTATTTCAATACCTGTTTTTATAAGCACTGATAAAATTTTTATTCCTATCATAATAAAAATTAATATGAGAGAAATTTTTGATAGTATTGCCAGATTTTTATGTTTTATGGGCTCCTGCGAATGTTTTAATACCTCTTTATGAAAATGGTTGCGATAAAAGATTTTAATTAAAACAAAAACCACAAATAGATTTAAAATTGTTGGTAATGCAAGATATTTTATAAAAACAACAAAAGGATTTTTAATATTACTATGCAGGGCAATCAACAGATTTTGCGGGTTACCAATGGGACTCATAACACTTCCAATTGTTATTGCAAAAGCAAGGGCAAGCAACAATGCTTTTGGCGATGTCTTGTGATTTTTGGCAAGAGTCAGCACAACAGGTGTTCCTATTATCGCAAGAGTATCATTCATAAGTATTGCAGATGCAATTCCCATACCAAACAGAATCATCAAAAGCAGTAAATTTAAATTTTTTGCTTTCTTGAAAAACTTATATGTTAAGTGTGATAAATATCCGCTTTCTTCCAGTGCCTGACCTACAACAAACATACCAAACAAAAACAAAATCACATCCGTGTTTATTGCTTCTATTGCTTTATAAAAAGAAATTGAACCAGAAAACAAAACAAGAACAGCACCACCAAGCATTATTTGCCATATTTGTAGTTTTACATTTCCTATCTGTCTTATCGCTATAAGAAAAAAAACAACAAATAAAATTATTACAGGGAAATAATTCACATTTACTCCAATAAAAAAAAGAAAGCCGTGGTTTATTAAAACCCCGGCTTCCTTTTTTTAAGTTATTTTTTTAATTAAAAATAAAATCTAACAATTAACGGCTTTATGGAAATTCCTCTTGCAGCATCAAATATAAATGATGTGTTGTCTTTTGAACTCTGAATTCCTATAAAAACACCTACTGAACTACCTATACTTAATACTTCCGGGACTATAAAACCCTCTAATTCAATGCCTGCACCAGCTGTTAATGCAAATATGCTGACTTCTGATGTAACAGTTCCTACTGTTATTGAATTTTTTAAAAAACCAATATTCAATCCTGGAACAATATAAACATTTAATCTTTCTGTTTCTGTCATAGGAAATACCAGTCCAGCGCCTAAATTAAAATTAAATGTTGTTGGATTTGATGAAAATCCAAGTCCGGCGGAAAAATCTATACCCATTTTATTTGACGCCCATATTCTCATAGATGCTGTTTGACCGAAAACATCAACACCAATCGCTGTTTTTTCTTTTAATGGTGATTTTGGCTCAACTACTTTTTTTACTACCGGTTTTGATTCTTCTTTTGTTGATTCTGTCACTGTTTCTTTCTTTGCTTCTTTTTTAGCATATGTCATTGATACAAATCCAAACAATAAAACAAAACTTAATAGTACTGCTAAAATTTTCTTAGACATTTCAAACCTCCTTTTCTATTTTTTTCAAAAAATTAAAAATAACCCGTAATCCGGTTCCTGCTACACCTTCTGGAATATAATTTTTATTTAATACACCATAAGCAGTTCCTGCAATATCCAGATGTAACCATTTAACATTCTCTGCAAATTCTTTTAAAAAACAACCTGCTGTAATTGTTGCTGCATCACCTCCCCCATAATTTTTAATATCAGCATTTTTGCTTTTAATCTGTTCTTTATATTCATCCCATAAAGGGAGTTCCCACATACGCTCACCTGTTTCTTCGCCTGATTGTTTCATCTTTTCCAATAATTCTTTATTATTACCCATAAGTCCTGTTGCATAATGTCCCAAAGCAACAACACAACCACCTGTTAATGTGGCAATATCAATTAATAATGTTGGATTATAATTTTTTATTGCATAGGTTATTGCATCAGCAAGTATCAATCTGCCTTCTGCATCTGTTGAAATTACTTCAACTGTTTTTCCTGACAATGTTTTTAATACATCTCCCGGTTTATATGCAGTACCAGAAGGCAGATTTTCAGTTACAGGCATAACACCTATAATATTTAATTGCAATTTTAATTCTGCTGCTGTTTTTATTAAATATAAAACAACCCCGGCACCACTCATATCAAATCTCATATCTTCTATTTTTGATAATGGCGATGATTGTGGTTTTAACGAAATACCGCCTGAATCAAATGTTATACCTTTACCGACGAGAGCAATCTTGTCTTTTGATTTTTTATTTCCATAATATTCCAAAATAATAAATTTAGCCGGTTCATTGCTGCCTTTTGCAACTGAATAAAATGCTTCCATTCCTATTTTTTTTGCCTGTTCCTTTGTAAAGGACTTAAACTTTAATTGGTATTTTTTTGCAATTTCTTCTGCTTCTCTTTCAATATAAGTTGGAGTTACTATATTCGAAGGCATATTCATTAAATCCCTTTGTAAAAAAACATTTTTGCATATAATTTGTGTTTCTTTTAGTATTTTCTCTTTAAAATCAGATACATATATATTTTCTATTTTGTTTTCCTTGTTTTCTTTTTTAGGAGCATTATAATTATAGGAAGCAAGCATTAAACCTTCTATTTGTGCAATTTGTTTTTCCTGCTCATCAAACCATGGTATTGTAGATATGCTTTTTGCTTTAAATGTTTTTAAATCTTTTATAACCAAACCTGCTGCCTGTCTGATTTTTTCTGTTGTCAGATTTTCTCTGTCTTCTAGTCCTATAAAATACATTTTTTTAATATATTTATCTTTAAAACTTAAAATTGTTTTATTGCAGTATTTTGAAATTATCTGGCCTGTTTTTATAAGGGATGTGATTTCATTTGCAATATTTACTTTTAAATATTTTCTATAATTAAAATTTTTATAAACAGGTAAAATATAATAATCAACATCTTTATTAAAAATGTCTTTTATTAATTTTATTTCTGTCATTTTTTCACCTCAAACAAATTGTTCCAGAAAACTTATAATATTTTTATCTATAAAATTATCTGTTGATTTAATATTATTCATAACCGTTACTGAATTTTTATTTATATCAACCATCTGCGGGAATATGCCTTTATTTTCAACAAAAAATGTTTTAAAATCATCCATCACTGTTTCTATCCTTATATCAAAAGCTGTATTATTATCTGTGGTGCCGGGGAAAAACATTCTTACACCGCACATATGTAATGGTTTTTGAAAACATTTTAAGTTTTCTTCTTTTAATGAAAATATGTTTTTTATTAAAAAATGTCTTGCATCTTCTATACCGGAAATATTTATTAATTTCCTGATTGTTATTGAGTGCATTAAAAAAGTGTTTATATTTGTTTCTCTGTAAAATATATTAAAAAAATCATCTATAAGACCCAGATAATAATTTAAACTATTTTCACAAAATTCATATGATAAAAGAACCCTGTCTTTCATTATCATATATCTTGAAATATTTGTTTTTTGACTTTTTGAAGCCATCTGTATTGTTCCATCTGTAAGGGATGTGTAAGAACCGATTGAGTGGGAATCAGATATTTTATCAAAAATCAATCTGAATTTTTTTTCCTGAATTTCCACAGGAACCATAATAAACTCTGAAATTAATGCAATCATTCTTGTAGAAGTTTCCATCTTTCCTCCAGAATTTTTATGTATTAATAATAACAAAATAATGATAATTGTAAAGTATGAAATTAAGTAGGTTAGTGTAAAATATTGTGTGGACTTTTAAAATCTTCCAAATTTCCTAATTTCCTGATTGCCTAATTGCCTGATTTTGTAATCTCTTAAATCCTGCAAATCTGACAATCAGGAAATCTTGCAAATTACCAATTTTATTTTCTAATTGCCTAATTGCCTTATTGCCTGATTTTTTAATTTTTTAAATCCTGCCAATCTGTCAATCTGAAAATCTTGCAAATTACCAATTTTATCTTCTAATTGCCTAATTGACTAATTGCCTTATTGCCTAATTTTTATCTTTTAAATCCAGCAAATTTTGTCAATCAGGCAATCTGGCAATCAAATAAATACATTTCACATCTCACATTTTACATCTTACATCTTTCTTTTGTTATTTAATAAAACAAAAATAAAATAATAAACCCAATACTATTATGAATATTAAACAAATAACAATATTAAGAAAATATCCCGATTTATTATATGAAAAACCAATATTTTCCAGTTCTTGTATAGAGGTTTTTAATATACTATCAGCTTCCTCTTTTGAAAATCCGAGTTTTAATAAAGAATTAAATATTTCTTTTTTATCACCATGTTGTATCAATCTTTCCTTAACAATTTTAATTATCACATCTTTATCAATCTGTTCATCTGGACGATTCCCCATATATTACCTCTTTTTATTAGTCTTATTTCTGCTTAAAAAATCAATATATCACATCGTTATATATATTATATTATTATTATAACTAACTGTCAATGTTTATTATTGCTTAAAGTTTATAGCATTTTTAAAAAAATATGTTATAATTTTGACAATTTAAAACTAACATCGGGGCGACTATTATGAAGGAATATATTAAGAATTTAGGTTTAAAAATAAGATTTTACAGAGAAAATTCCGGTTTAACCCAGGAACAACTATCTGAATTAATAAATATCAGCCAGAATTTTTTAAGTCAGATTGAAAATGGAAGACGAGCCCCATCTCTTAAAACAATAATAAAAATATCAGAAGTTCTTAAAATGCCCATTTTTTTATTATTTCAATTTGATGATAGTAATAAAGTAAAAAATAATATATTACAAAAATACGAGCCGTTAATTAATTCTTTAAATAAAAAAGAACAACTTTTCCTCTCAGATGTCATAAAAGATACTGCTTTTAAATTAAAAAAAATATTAAGAAAACAAAAATAATCTGCAACCCCATTATTAAATCCACGTTATAACATTGACATATGTAAATATTAAATTATAATATTATAAATATTATAATTCAGGAGGCTTTTGATGAGGAAAATAACAATCTTTGTTTTTCTTTTTTTTACCCTTTGCGTTTTTTTATCTGCTTCTGATAATATTTTAAAAAACGGAGATTTTGAGACAGACGAAAATAACGACTCAACACCTGACTTCTGGGTATTTTCTACAAAAGATGGAATTTCTCTTGAAAAAGAAAATGAAAATAAATTTATTCATCTTAAAAACACAAAAAACGAATACAAAGAGGCAAATCAAACAATTTTAATTGAGCCTGGTAAAATAAAATCAGTCCTTGTTAAAGCAAAAATAAAAATAAAAAATATTTTGCCCGGTCCGCAGGAATGGGAATGGGCGCGTGTTATGGTTTTATTTTTTGATACAAAAGGTGTTCAGGTTGGCGGCTGGCCAGAACTTGGAAGATGGAAAGGAAGTTTTGATTGGTCAGAAAAAATGAATATTATAAACGTTCCACCGGAAGCCCGCTCTATCATGGTCCAGATTCAGTTATCAAACTGCACAGGCGAAATGTGGGCAGATGATTTACAGCTTCTTCCAGATGTAGAATTTAATATCCCTCGTGATGAAGACGATTTATTAATGAATGGAGATATGGAATTTGGTTCTTCAAAACCATTATACTGGGGCGGATGGATAAATGGGGATGCTTCTTTTGAGTCGCCCGGATATAAATCACCATCCTGCTTTAAAATAACAAATACTTCTCCGGTTTTTTCAATGCTTATACAGGAAATACCAATTGATACTTCTAAAATTGCATCAATTAAGGTTTCTGGCTGGTATAAAATAAAAGATGTTGAACAAGGCATAAATCCATGGGAAAAAGCCCGCATCTCAATTGAATTTCATAACGAGACAGGCAGGTTCGGTGATTGGCCACCTGTTGTAGGAGAGGCAACAGGCACAATAGATGAATGGACTTATATGGAACGTGAATATCTTGTGCCAAAAGAAACAAAATCAATACAGGTCTTTGCCGGATTATTAAATGCAAAAGGCACAATGTGGCTTGATAGAATAAAAGTTAATGCAAAAGACGCAAAAGGAAAACCTGTAAAAATTGTTGATATAAAAACAGAGGATAAATCTGACTGGTATGAATTCAATCCGGTACAGGACACTTATTCGAAAAATGCAATTATTGATTTCACAGATGAACTTGATAAACCTGCCGGCAAACATGGTTTTATTAAAATTTCTGAAAAAGACAAATCATTAATTTTTGAAGATGGAACACCTGCACGTTTCTGGGGAACAAATCTTGTTGGCGGTGATGTATTTTTAACACACGATGAAATTGATAAAATGGTAAAACGCCTTGCAAAATTGGGGGTAAATATTGTTCGTCTTCATCATATGGATGCTTACTGGGCTGAACCAAACATATTTGGTAATTCAAAACAAACTACACGACAATTTTCAGAAGAATCATTGGACAGATTGGATTATCTTATTTATAAATTAAAAGAAGCGGGGATTTATGTTTTTATGGATTTACTTGTTCATAGAAAACCCGGTCCTGATGATGGAATTGATGAATGGGAAAAAATTCCGGCAGGAATGAAAGAAATAATTTATATAGATGAAAAATTACAAAATCTTACAAAAGAATATATTAAAAATTTATTAGAACATAAAAATAAATATACAGGTTTTACATACATTGAAGAACCGTCAATTGTTTTTATGGAAATAATTAATGAAAGTTCATTATTTTACTGGGACAGAAATAAAGACATACCGGAAAAATATACACAAAAATTAAATGAATTATTTAACAGATATCTAAAAGAAAAATATGAAACAATGGATAAATTGAAAAAAGAATGGAATAAATATGGAGATAATAATTTACAGGAAAATGAAAATTTTAATTCAAATTCTATAAAAAGAGAGTCATTTTTAATTAATTGGGATGACTGGCGCTCTTTTGGGACGTCACTTTCAACAGGTCGTGGTGCAGACACAAAAAAATTTTATATGTATTATCAGGATAAATTTTTTTCAGATATGTATAATTATATTAAATCTCTTGGTGTAAAAGCACTTGTAACTGGTTCAAACCACTGGGAAAAATGGGATGCAGATATTTATTCAAATGCAAAACTTGACTTCATAGACAGACACAGTTACTGGGACCATCCATCAGGCGGATGGACAATGCAGGATAATATTTCTTTTACAAATATTCCAATTTTAAAGTCAAAAACAAATTGTATTGCAGAACTTGCTCACTCAAGGATAAATAACAAACCTTTTACAGTATCAGAATGGAATTTTTTGTTACCCAATGAATACAGAACAGGTGCGCCGATATTAATGGCGTCTTATGCCAGATTACAGGGCTGGGATGCATTGATGCAATTTAATTTTGGCACATACGAGTGGAAAAATTTATTAACACATTTTTGTGATTTTTCCCGTTCACCAGACATCCTGTCTCAATGGCCTGCTGCAATAAAAATATTTCAAAATAATTATGTAAGCACATCAAAACAAAAACTCGTTGAATATATATCAGAAAAAGATATATTTGAGACAAAAAATTTATCATATAAACTTGTTAATGATGATTATAACAGCGCTTTAATGATAAAAATTGCAAAAACATTTAATAAAGCAGAACAAAGCAAAAACTTTAATCCAACTTTAAAAAAAGGAGCTGCACTTTCAATAAATCAGGAACTTTACTGGAATTTAAAAAAAGGAATTTTTCAGATAGATAATTTAAAAATACAGGGAGTTATCGGTTTTATAAAAGGACAAAATTTCAGATTTAAAAATTTAAGAGTTTTGTCTGACAATAAATACGCATCAATATTTTTATATTCACTTGATAATAAACCAATATTAAATTCAAATAAATTAGTTTTAAATGTTACAGCGAGAATAGATAATAATAGTACAAAATACAGTCCAAATCACACATCTGTTATTTATGGTGGTTCATCACCTATAATAATTGAGCCGGTGTATGCAACATACACAATAAATGTTAATAATTTCAAATCAATAAAAATATATACTCTTGATTATAATAATTATATTAAAGATGTTTATAATAATTTTACAATTGTCTCAAAAAATACAATAAAAATTAAAACAGACAAAAATTCAAAGTGTTTTAATTATTATATTGAAATAAATAGATGAAAAAATTTAATTACTGATTTTTTTTATCTCAAGAATTGATTGACCATAAAAATTGGACTTACCTTTTTTAACCCCGCCTTTTTCCTTTGCTTTTTGCATTGCATCAATAATATTATCCGCATTTATTATAATTTTTTTATCATAATAATTTCCAGCACCTATATGTCCTTTTTTCACCACACATTCAAAAGTCATAATTGCCTCCAAATAATAATTCTAAAATATTTATAGCAAAATATATGCCATTAAAGATGGTTGATTTATATATTATTTTTAAATGGTTTTCTACAGGTATGTTTCTTACATTTTTGCAATGTAAACAAAACGTAAACTAATTGTAAACTAAATTTGTGTGATCTTTTTTTTCAATCTTTTCCACAGACCCATTCTGGATATCCCGAGAATTTTTGCTGCTTTTGTAGCTGAATTATTTACTCTTTGTAAAATTTCATCTAAATCCATTTCATTTAATTTTTCTTTTAAATATTGTTCGGTTATTTTTAATTTTCTTGCTGCCTTTTTATGGTCATAACCGGTGCTTTTTAAAACTTCAATTAAATCCTCTGTTATATCTGAAACAACTTCTTTTTTTGTAATATTTAATTTTACCAATTCATCAGGTAAATGAAAAATTTTAACTTCACTGTCATCATATAAAGTAACTATTCTTTCTATTATGTTTTCAAGTTGTCGGACATTTCCAGGCCAGGGATATTTTAAAAATATTTTTATAACATCTTCTGAGAAACTTTTAAATTTTTTATTGTATTTGTCTGAAAAATTCTTTAAAAAATATTGTGCAAGTAAAATAATATCTTTTCCACGTTCTCTCAAAGCCGGAAGCAAAATAGGTAAAACATAAAGCCGATAAAATAAATCTTCTCTAAAAGTACCCTGCTGGACCATTGCTTTTATATCTTTATTTGTTGCTGTTATTAATCGCACATCTACCTTTATTGTTTCATTACCACCAACCCGCTCAAATTCCTTGTATTGAATAAATCTCAATAACTTAACTTGCATTGCGGGTGTGATATCTCCGATTTCATCTAAAAATATAGTTCCTCCATTTGCAATTTCAAATCTTCCCTGTCTTGTTTTAACAGCACCTGTAAATGCTCCTTTTTCATAACCAAAAAGTTCTGACTCAAGTAATGTCTCAGGTAACGCTCCGCAATTTACCACAATAAATGGTTTATCAAAACGTTTGCTTAATTTATGTATTGCACGTGCAACCAACTCTTTTCCTGTCCCATTTTCTCCCTGAATAAAAACAGTAGAATCTGTTTCAGCTGCTTTAATTATAATATCTTTTACTTTTTTTATAGGTAAGCTTTCACCGATAAAATCAATAAATGATAAACTTTCATTTTCCTGTTTTGCAATATTCATTATTGATTTAGAAATATTAAATAAAATTTCTATGCCGCCGTCGTATTGTAAAAATTGTTTATAATCATCTTTTATTTCATCTTTCATTCCACTTTTTACATAAATAAGTCCGAGATTATAAAGTGCATTTTTGTTTTCCGGATTTAAAATAACAGCATTTTTAAAACATTCAATGGCTTCATTTGTGAGTCCTTTTCTAAAATAAGAAAAACCAAGGTCATTATATAGATTTGATTTTCTGCTATTGTCAGTGGTTATTTTTATTGCTGCATTATAGTTTTCTATTGCCAAATCATAATTTCCATCTTTAAAATAAATATCTCCGAGATTTGCATAAGCATATTCATTTTTTGTATCAAAATTTAATACACTTTTAAATGAATTAACTGCCTCTATATATTTACCTGTATTTTTATATAACACACCAAGATATAAAAAAATATCAATTAATAATTTTTCCTTTGATGGATATTTATCATAATAAATTAAACTATCATCAAATTTCATATCTTTTTGCAGGATTGTTTCTAAAAACGATATAGCTTTTTTTATGTTATTGTTATTTATATAAATCAAGGCAAGGTTATAAAGAGTATCCCATCTCATTTTTTGAGGTTTAATTTTTAAATAATTTTCCATGGCTTCGTTAAAATTACCAAAAATAAAAGCTAGGTCCCCTTTTAACTGAAAAATTATATCCTCTGATAAATCATTTTCAACTATTTTTATTTTATCAGGGATTTTTGACAAATTCTTTTGTTTAAAATCTTGTTTAATTTCATCTAAAATTTCATCAGCGTTTCTTATTCTGCTTCCGCAATTTTTACAAAATTTACTGTTTTTTTTTAATTCCATCCCACATTTTTCACAATACATTTCTATTTTCCCTTATTAAGTTTGTTTTTTTCTATCCATTCTATCCTGTTTATCGCTATACTGGCAATTTTAGGCTGATTTTTATATTTTGATATCAGATTTTCATATATACTTACAGCTTCTTTATAATTTCCTGTTTTTTCCTTTTCATAACCAACTCTGAAATCTTTTTCAAAATCAATTAAAATTTTCCTTCCTTCTTCTGATAAATGTGTTGTCCATAAATGACCAAGCTCAGTAAAAAAAGAAATTAATAAAATATTTACAAAATATGCCGGAAAAATGACTGCAAGAAGCAAGTTTAATATCGTTAAAAGTCCCCATTCCTCTTTTTTTAATAATGTTCTGGGTATATTTACTAATTCATCTTCTTTTTGAATCTTTTTAATAAAATCTTCTATTTCTGATTCTGATACAGGTTGTTGTTTTTCCAAGTCCTGATTTGTAATTTTATCTTTTTTATTTTTCATTTTTATTTCCTTTTTATAATTTCTTTTCTATTATATTATACATCAAATCATCATTTACAGGTATATAGATTTTTTCATTTTGTTTAATATGGATGTATTTTTTATATAATAAATCAAGATCTTTTTTCTGAATCCCTATGTCAGATAATCTTTGTGGCAGGTCAATTTTACTTAATATATTTTCAATTTCATTTATGTTTCTTTTGTTTTTAAGTAATTCTTCCTGAATAATTACTGAAACTGCTATATGTTCGCCATGTAAATATTCACAGGACGATTTTATTGCTGTCATTGCATGTGCAAGGCAATGTGCAATGGAAGACGTAACGGTTTTAATGCCTACACAAGAGGCTAATCCGGAATATATAATATTGCAATCTGTTAAAAAAATTCTTTCTTTTTCATTAAAATCTTTTTTATTTTTTCTTATAATCTTCATAATATTTTTCTTTAATATTAACAATAAATCCCTTGTAAAATAATCAGAAAAAATTTTTTTCTTTTCATTTTTATAAAAAATATCTGTTTCATAAAATTTGGTTATTGTATCTATAATACCTGCGGCAAAAAAAACAAAAGGCAAGTCTATGAAAAATTCATAATCAATTATTAAAACATCAGGTGAAATTGTATCTATTATGCTTAAATAACTACCATCTTTATTATATATAACTGATACAGGCGTAAATGCAGCACATGTTGCAGCAGATGTTGGTATATTTATTAAATTAATTTCAGATAAGTTCTTTTTTAAATATTTGGCTATATCCAAAACTTTTCCCCCGCCTGATGCAATTAAATTTTTTATTTTCTTTGTCTGTAAAAATAAAAATATTTTTCTAAATTCTTCAGGACAACATTCCCCGCAAAATAATATCTGTTCATCAAAAATATCAATATTTATTTTCTTTATAAGCAATGACCTGACATATTTATCACAAAGTAAAGCTGTTTTACCTTTTATTAAATTTTCTTTTATACTGTTTTCAAGATTACCCTTGATTTTAATTATTTTTTTAGGAAAATCATATAAAGATTTTATTCTACATAAATTTTTTATAATACTAAAATATTGTTGTCTCATTAGAGACCTGACTGGTCCACTTCCTTCATTGATAAAGAAATTTTTCCTGTTTTTGAATCTATTTCTTTTACTATTACCCGGACCCGCTGACCTTCTTTTAATACCTCTTCAACAGTTTTCAAACGTTTATTTGCAATAGCAGAAATATGAACAAGGCCATCAACCCCTGGTAAAATATTAACAAATGCCCCAAATGGCATTATCTTCATTACTTCTCCTTCATAAATAGCTCCGACTTCCGGTTCTGCAACAAATGATTTTATCATTTTTATTGTTTTATTCATAATATCCTCATTTGAAGCAAAAATTTTAACTTCTCCATTTTGTTCAATATCTATCTTTGAACCTGTTTCTTCAACAATCTTTTTTATTGTTTTTCCGTTTGGTCCTATTAAATCTTTTATTCTTTCTTTATTTATATTGATTATTTTCATTTTAGGAGCATACTTGGAAAGTTCCTTTTTAGGTTCGCTGATAGTTTTCAAAATCTTTTCTTCCAAAATAAACAATCTTGCTTTTTTGGCTTTTGCAAGTGCCTGTTTCATCAGTTCTGAAGTAACCCCGGTTATTTTTATATCCATCTGGATGGCAGTTATTCCATCTTTTGTTCCGGCAACTTTGAAATCCATATCTCCAAAATGGTCTTCTGCACCCTGTATATCTGTCAGAATAACCATCTTTTCGTCTTTTTTTATTAATCCCATCGCAATACCGGCAACAGGCTTTTTTATTGGAACTCCTGCATCCATCAGAGAAAGTGTTGCACCGCAAACAGTTGCCATAGATGATGAGCCATTGGACTCCAGTATATCTGATACAACCTGTATCGTATATGGAAATTCTTCTTTTGGCGGAATAACTGCTTTTAATGCCCGCTCAGCAAGATTACCATGACCTATTTCTCTTCTGCCAACCCCACGAAGCATCTTTACTTCTCCTACTGAAAATGGCGGGAAATTATATTGAAGCATATAATGTTTATGCATTTCGCCTTCCAGTTCATCAAGTAATTGTGCATCTTCTTCTGAGCCAAGCGTTGTGGCAACAAGCGCCTGCGTTTGACCACGTGTAAAAAGTGCAGAACCATGAGCTCGCGGTAATATTCCAATTTCACATTCAATAGGTCTTATTTCATCAAAATCTCTCCCATCAGGTCTTTTATTTTCTTCTACAATCATACGCCTTATAATTGCTTCTTCTATGTCACTTAAAACCTTATTGATATCAGTCTGTTTTTCTTCATAAATTTCTTTACCCAGTTCATTGAGCAAAATATCATGGACTGACTGTTTGATTAATTCAATTTCTTCCTGCCTTTTTATTTTATCTTCTACCTTTAAAGCTTCGTTTATTTTATCTTTAGCCATTGATTCAATTTTAGAGCGTAATTCCGTTTCTACTATTTTTAATTGAACCTGTCTTTTTGGTTTTCCACATTTATTTTTTAAATTTTCAATTAGAGACACTATATTTTTAATTTCGGTATGTGCTACATCAATTGCTTTTATCATATCATCTTCTGATATTTCTTTTGCTTCACCTTCTATCATTGTAATAGCATCTTTGGTTCCGGAAATTATTATATTTAAATCGCTTGTTTCTTCTAAATTCGCATCAGGATTAATAACAAAATGATTATTTACTCTGCCAACCTTTACTGCGCCAACAGGTGAAATAAAAGGTATGTCGGAAATTGCAAGTGCAGCAGAAGATGCAATAATTGACAAAAAATCAGGGTCATTTATTTTATCAGCTGAAACTACTGTAACAATTATCTGAACTTCATTATAATATCCGTCTGGAAAAAGAGGACGAAGTGATCTGTCTATTAATCTTGCAGTTAAAATTTCCGACTCTCTTGGCTTCCCCTCGCGTTTAAAAAACCCACCCGGTATCTTTCCTGCCGCATAATATTTTTCCCTGTACTCAACTGTTAATGGGAAAAAATCCACATCTTCCTTTGTTTCTTTTGCTGCAACAACTGTTGATAAAACAACTGTTTCTCCGCACTGAGCTAAAACAGCACCATCCGCTTGTTTTGCAAGTTTACCTGTTTCTAAAATAATTTTTTTGCCCTGTATTTCTATTTCTTCTCTTATTGTTTCTGCCATATTCTATTATTTCCTTAATTTTAATCTATCAATTAAATTTTTATATCTATCAAAATCTGCTTTTTTAAGATAATCAAGCAAACGTCTTCTTTTATTTACCATCTGCAGCAAGCCCCGCCTTGAATTAAAATCCTTTTTATGTTTTTTCAAATGTTCGGTTAAATAATTAATACGTTCAGTGAGCAGGGCAACCTGAACCTCCGGTGAGCCGGTATCTTTTTCATGTGTCTTAAATGTCTCAATCAATTCTTTTTTTCTTTCTTTGATTATTGCCATAATACAAATATCTCCTTCCTTAAAATTATCGGGATTACTTATTTAGGTAAAAAAGGATTTTTTAGCCTTTTAAATCCAAATTTTTAAACCTAATTGCCAGGGTTACGTTGGCTAATCAATAATCCCAGCGTTTAATTCATTATTAAAATAACATAAATAAAAAATTTTGTAAAGAAAAATATGCGCGTCGAAGTAATCCCTCAGGCATAATAGGTTTTTATAAAATTTCTCTTTACCTTTTTTATTAATAAAATCCCTTTATAATCTACCAAATCTATTGAATCTTCCGAATTTTCTAATTGCCAAATTGCACAATTGCCTGATTTTTTAATCTTTTAATCCTGCCAATCAGGCAATCTGAAAATCTTGCAAATTACCAATTTTATCTTCAAATCTTATAATCTATAATCTTCAAATTTAAAAACAATGTCTTTTAAATCGAAAAACCGTAAATCGTAAATTGTAAATTGAAAATGTCTTTATTAAATCGTAAATCATAAATCGTAAATCCTTCTAATTTACTGATTTGTTAAATTGCCTTATTGCCTAATTTTTATCTTTTAAATCCAGCAAATTTTGTCAATCAGGCAATCTGGCAATCAAATAAATACTTTTCACATTTCACATTTTAAATGGTTTTTCCAATCCGCAATCAGCAAACGGCAATCGGCAAGGTAGTTACTTCCCCCTCACCTTTATCCTCTCCCCGCAGGGTCTGACCATTACCCACATCTTTATATAATAAGAAGCAGGTATATCCTGATTTTTGAGGAAAATTACGGGTGGTTCGCAGTGTTGTCTAGTTTACTTACTCCCAATTTTAACGCCCTTTTTAATGCTATCTAATGGGGGGGTGTGTAAGCCTCGCCTACTTTTGACTGCAAATTCTTTGCATGACTTTTTCTCAACCGTTTTTTACGAAAAATAAAGCGGTATACCTGCTTCTTGATACTTATGGGTAATGGACAGCCGCAGGGTAGAGGAAATTTTAATTATCAATTGTCATTTGCCGATTGTCGTTTTCGGGCGAACACACAGGGTCGCTTTAAAAGAACGGGCGGACACATAGGTCCGCCCCTACAAATAATCTCAATTCTCGCTCTCTTGCTCTCTTGTCATTCCTGCCCCTGAATAAATCAGGGGTAAACTCCAGCAGGAATCCAGTTTTTTATTTTTTCAATCGGCAATCGGCAATCGACAATGTATTTATCCCTCCTCACCTTTATCCTCTTGAAGTGTAGAGAAATTTTTTTTCCAATCTACAATCGGCATTCGGCAAGGTAGTTATAAATTTCACATTTCACATTTCATATTTCACATTTTATATCGTAAATTTCTTTACTGTCTGATTTCCCTTTAAGACCGGAGTTGGAACACCAGTCTTCTTCTCAACCGTTTTTTACGAAAAATAAAGCGGTATACCTGCTTCTTGATACTTATGGGTAATGGACAGTTCCTAAAAAGAGACAAAAGGGGATTTTCAATTTCTTATGTGTTTTTTTCTAAGACTACCTCCCTGTAAGTGAGGCAATACTCATTTATAAAATATTTTCTTGCAAAATCCCTAAGTTCTTATTATAATTTAAAAACTAAACGGCGGCGTAGCCAAGTGGTAAGGCAGAGGTCTGCAAAACCTTTATTCAGCGGTTCGAGTCCGCTC
>Ga0207433_10006658_pt1 | contig 19824 bp, 20 predicted proteins | sample YelNatPaOPGAMG01_FD_187559 | JGI IMG/M metagenome (GOLD analysis project Ga0207433, IMG submission 187559) | Hot spring thermophilic microbial communities from Obsidian Pool, Yellowstone National Park, USA - OP-RAMG-01 (SPAdes) (version 3) | ecosystem: Environmental > Aquatic > Thermal springs... | reverse complement strand
AAGCCACTCCTGGGGGTTGCCCACAAATGGTTGTCCGAAGAGTGTGTGTGGGTTCCACAACGGCAGGATGCCCTGCTTTAACCAGTGATGTTCAAAGGCGAGGGCAGGGTGGAAATAGAGCATGATGTCGCCGTAGTAAAGCACTTCACCCCGAAATACCACTCGCCAGAAGACGGTGCAGGATATGACACCGAACCAGAGCACCGGTGACAGGTGCCGCCAGAACAGGAAGCCTGAGCGCGTCATGTCGTACCGTTTCGCGTTCCCGCAATGGATTGCCTGCAAGGTTTGTTGCCGGTGAGGTCGAATTGAACATCTGAACGAGGAGGTGCAGCGATGTCCGATTTGAAAGAGCATATCTGGCACACACCGCTGGTGGATACCCATGAGCATCAGTGGAAAGAGCAGGAGTATCTGCAGACACCGCCTGACGTCCTGGTGGAACTGTTTGACAACTATGTGACCGCCGACCTCGTGGTGGCGGGAGCGTCGCCCGAGGCGGTGAAGAAACTGCTGGATGCCTCGGACCCTGATGTGCGCGAGCGCTTTGAGGGAGTGTGTGAGCCGTGGGAAGCCTGTCGCTACACCGGCTATGGCGAGGCGGTACGCCTGATTGCCAGACTCGCTTATGGTATCGAAGAGATAACCGCCGAGACGCTACAGCGTGCGCAGCGCGAATGTGTGCGGGCACGTCAGCTGGGCGAACGGTTGCGAATCCTGCGAGAGGAGGGCAACCTGGACCACGTGCAAGTGGATGATTTCCGCTGGGCTTGCCTGCCGGATGATTCCGCGCCGGAGTTCTTCCTGCAGGATATCTCATGGGCAACGTTTTGCTCGGGGGACATTGACGTGGAAGCTCTTTGCCGCGAGACGGACGTTGAGGTAAAAGACCTTCCTTCCCTGCGCCGCGCGATGGAGGCAATCTTCGACAGATACGGCAAGTTCGCCATCGCGGTCAAGGCACAGCATGCTTACAACCGCACCCTGCGGTGGCTTCCGCGCGAGGATGGGGATGCAGAGACGGTATTGCAGAAGCTCTTACGCGGCGAACAGGTTACGCCGGAAGAGAAACTCTGTTTGGGTGACTGGTGCTGGGCGCACGGCGCAGAGCTGGCAGCGGAATACAGTCTGCCTTTCAAGATACACACCGGTTACCACGCTGGCTGGGGGCGAATGCCGGTATACTATATACCGGCGGGAAACCTGTGGGAGCTGCTGGCGACTTATCCCCGGACCCGTTTCGTGCTGATGCACATCGCGTACCCGTACAGCGACGAACTGGTTGCGCTGGCGAAGCGTTACCCGAACGTCTACGTCGATATGTGCTGGGCGTGGAGTATGGACCCTTACAGCGCGGGCGACTTCTTGCGCCGGTTTCTGCACGCCGCGCCGATTAACAAACTGTTCGTTTTCGGCGGGGATACACGTCTACCCTGGGCGGCGGTAGCATACGCGACACAGGCTCGGCAGGGGCTGCTGCGTGTCCTTCAAGCCGAGGTGCGGGAGAAGAACATCAGCGAGCGTGAGGCGATGGCAATCGCCACGCGTGTGATGCGCCAGAATCAGTACGAGTGTTTCGATATCGAGGGACGACGGGCAAACATCCTGCATGTCATGCGGCATGGCAATCTATGAGTGAGATAGCGTTTGAGGGAAGGGTTTCAGCGGAGGCGATACTGTCCTGCGGACGGCGCGCCGTATACCGCCTTCTGCTCAGCCCGCACTCCGACCTGAAGCGGCTGGAAAGGCTTATTGAACTCGCTCTGGACAGGGATGTGCCGGTGCAGGTGGTGCGTACGGATTTGCTGGCTCAGCTGGCAGGTGATACGGCGCATGGGGGGGTGATTGCCTTGTGTTCTGAAAGAGAGTATCAGCCCATCGAGGAGATGCTGGCATGGGTAGACCGGCAGCGCGAACCTGTGCTGATTTTGGTGCTGGCGGGCTTCGAGGACGCCTACAACATGGGCTATGCCCTGCGGGTAGCGGAGGCGTTCGGGGCAGGATGGGTGTTGTGTGACCGCAAGGAGTGGTTGAAAGACGAGCCGACCGTGCTGCGCTCTTCAGCAGGGGCGTTCGAACGGCTGCCCATGTCGGTGCCGGAGAGCCTGCGTCCCGTCCTGCAGGAGCTGAAACGGCGTGGCGTGCGCCTGCTGGCGGCGTTGGAAGAGGGTACGATGTCACTGTATGAGACCGATTTGCGCGGCTCGGTGGCGTGGATGGTGGGCGGAGAGAAGCGCGGTTTGAGCCAGCACCTGCGCGAAATGGCGGATGCGTGGGTACGCATTCCGACACAACCGAACGCCCCGCCGTTGCCCGCCAGTCATGCCGTCGCTGTGCTGGCTGCCGAGACCTTCCGGCAGCGACGATGAGAGGAGATACCATCATGCAGGACGAGGTTCAGCAGATAAAAGGCATTGTCACAGAGGAGATCAAGCGGGCGGGGCACCAGCTGATGGACGTGATTCTATTCGGCAGCCGCGCTAGGGGCGACGCTGGAGAGCAAAGCGACTGGGACGTTCTCGTAGTAACTGAGGAGGCGATGGACGTGCAAACCAAACAGCGGGTTATTCTTTCCATTAAACGTCGCCTTGCTGTTCTACATATTCCCAACGATGTTCTCCTCTGTAGCCGTGAGGACATAGACCTGTACAAAAACGATGTCGGAAGGATTCACTACTACGCCCTGCGAGAGGGAGTGCGCCTGTGAACGAGGAAACAGTACGTGCATGGATTGTAAAGGCAGAGGAAGACCTAAAAATAGGGCAAGATGAGCTAGCTACCGAGTTCCCTGCTTGGAGTGGTGTCGCATTTCACATGCAGCAGTGTGCTGAGAAGTATCTCAAAGCCTACCTAACGTTCCGTAACCGTGCTTTTCGCAAGACCCACGACATTAGCGAGCTGTTACAGATTTGTATCGAGGTGGATGAATCGTTTACACGGCTTCAAGAAGCAAACGTTGACGAGTTGACCCTGTATGCTGTTGAAGTTCGCTATCCGAGCGATTTCCCGACCCCCAACACAACAGGAGGTTCAGCGTGCGCATCATCTGGCGTTAACAGTGCGTCGATTCGTTCGCGACAGACTGCAAGCGGAAGGGATGATGTTACCACCTGTTGGGTCGGTTGGACGCTGATGGATGCTCGCTGCGACGAGGTGGTTCCGAAAAGCACCATTCTCTCAACGTGGATGCGGCCAGTAGCCACAGGTTTTGGATTCTAAAGGGTGGGGAAGTGGAATGCTAGTGCAATTACTGAGTCTATCAGTGCTTGCACTCCGGAGCCTTTCTCCTGTGATAGCACATGAAGGGGCTTCCCCTTCGGTGCGCCGCGGATGGCAGAAAGAGTGGAAGTTTGCGCTTCCTGCAGACAGTCTCTCGGCGTCGCTGGTGGATTTCAGTGGCGAAGGGCAGGTGCGGCTGGTCTCTGTGTCTGCTCTGCGCGGGGACTTGCTGGTGCTGGTTGGCAGTACAGCGGTTTGCAGGGTACAATTGTGGCGACAACAGCGTTAGGGTGTCTTGACCGTGAAGCGAGAACAACTGCGACAGATACTGGAAGAAAGCGTGCTTATCGCCGATGGCGCGATGGGCACGATGCTGCAGAGGCTCGGTGTACAGGCGCCGTACGAGCTGGCAAACCTTGTACAGCCCGATGCGGTAAGGCAGGTTCACCGCGCGTATATCGAGGCGGGTGCGCGGCTCATCGAGACCAACACCTTCGGTGCGAACCGCGTGAAGCTGGCGACACACGGAGCGGGGCACCTGGTGCGCGAGATTAACCTCGCAGCGGTTCGGCTGGCGCGCGAAGCGGCGGGCGACGTACCGGTGATAGTAGCGGGTGCCGTAGGACCGGTCGGCAAGCCGCTGGCTCCGATTGGGCAGATAGCCCCTCAAGAGGCAGGGGAAGCCTTCCGCGAGCAGATAAAGGTGCTGCTGGAGGCTGAGGTAGACCTCATCCTGCTGGAAACCTTCACGCACCTCGATGAGCTCAGGATCGCGTTGGAGCAGCTGCGGTCTCTGGATAGCGAGATCCCCGTTATTGCCCAGAAAGCCTTTATCGAGGACGGCGAGACGCTGGCGGCGGGTTTACCTGCCCATGTAGCGCGCACGCTGGAGGAGTGGGGTGTAGACGTTATCGGCGCAAACTGCGTGGTCGGTCCGCAGCGCATGGTGGGCATCTTGCAGGCGATGGCTTCTGCGACCAGCCTGCCCCTTTCCGTCATGCCTACGCCCGGCTTGCCACAGTACCAGCGAGGCGAGGTCACCTTCGAGGCACAGCCCGATTACTTCGCCCAGTACGGCGAGCAGTTTGCGCGAATTGGGGTAAACGTCGTTGGCGGTTGCTGCGGTACCACGCCCGCGCATATCCGTGCTGTGGCAGAACGCCTGCATGGGGTGAAACCGCGTGCGCGGCGTGTACCTGCAAGGGTCAAAGAGGCGGTCAAGCCGGAGGAACTGCCTCGCGCGGAACCGTCGCAACTGGCAGGCAAACTGGGCAGGAAGTACGTGATTGCAGTGGAGCTCGACCTGCCGCGTGGACTGGATGTCACGAAGGTGTTAGATGGCGCGCGCTCACTGAAGGAGCATGGAGTGGACGTTATCGACATCTCCGACGGCGCGCGGGCGCGTCTGCGGATGAATCCTATCGCCATCTCGCACCTGATTCAAGAGCAGGTAGGCATTGAAGTGATGATGCACTTCGCCTGCCGCGACCGCAACCTGCTGGCGATTCAGGCAGACCTGCTGGGAGCGCACGCACTGGGCATTCGCAACATTCTGGCAATCACGGGCGACCCTGCGCTGATTGGCGATTACCCAACGGCGACCTCCGTATTCGACATTGACGCCATCGGACTGGTGCGCATCCTGCGCCGCTTCAATGAAGGCGTAGACCTTGCGGGCAACAGTATCGGCATGCGCACCGCGTTCACCATCGCCGTCGCCTACAACCCGCTCGCTTATGACCAGCACACGGAGGACGAACGACTGAAGCGCAAGGCGGCAGAAGGGGCGCATCTGGTGTACACCCAGCCGATATTCGATATCGCGGTGCTGGAGAGGGCGGCGGAAGCGGCAAGCAGGGTGGGGCTGCCTCTCCTTGTTGGCGTTCTGCCTCTACGCAGCGCACGGCACGCCGACTTCATGCACCATGAGGTGCCGGGCGTGTGGATACCCGATCCCATCCGCAAGCGACTGGCGGAGCTTGACGATGCGGATGCACGCAGGTACGGTCTGGATGTGGCTAAAGAGTTCGCCCTGCAGGCTCGAAAGGTGAGCCAGGGTATTTATCTGATGCCACCTTTTGGTAACCACAAGGTGGCGGAAGCCGTCATAGATGTATTGAGAGGATAAACATCTACCAGCAAGGAGGGAAGCGTATGAAACGTGCGAAACTGCTCGCGCTGTTGGCGGGCGGCGTGGCGCTGGGCACGGTGTTTACGTCGCTGGCTCAGCAGCAGCCTGCCCCTGCCGTAGACGCCAGCAACCCGGCGGTGTTTGCCTCTAGCTTACCCGTCGGCGCGGTGGCACCAGCGTTCGATGTGACCAACGTGGTCACAGGCGAGACGCTGTGCTACCTTTGAAGGAACCCGGGTAAGCCGGTGGTGCTGAGCTTCGGCAACATCGGCAACCCGTTCTGGACCCGGGAGGTCCAGTTCCTCGAGAAGCTCCATCAGCAATACGCCTCTAAGGGCGTGGTCATTGTGGCTGTCGCGTTGGACACCGACAAGCAGGCGGTGAAGGCTTTTGTGGACAAATACAAACTAACGCTGCCGGTGGCGGTGGACAGCGAGAAGCTGACCGGCGCTGAGCTCTACAAGGTGACCGCTCTTCCAACGACCATTTTCACCGACCGCGCACACAAGGTAACCCTGCGTCAAATCGGCTTCAGTAAACAGCACGAGAAGCTGTTTGAGGAGGAGATACGGAAGCTGGCGCAGTAGCGCAGCGGGGAGAACCTTAGTCTTATCCCCTCTCCCGAAACTTCGGGAGAGGGGGTTTCGGTTTTTTGACTAATGCGGGCTATTCTGTTCCTCGCGCCGAACCATCTCCTGCGCCGCGCGAAGCCGATGCAGCACGCGCTCTTTGCCCATCACCTCAATCATCTCGAAAAGCCCTGGACCGACGGTGCGACCGCTGACCGCCACCCGAGTCGGGTGGATGACCTGTGCCGCGCTCACACCCAGCTCCTCCGCAATGGCGCGAGTGGTTGCTTCGATGTGCGGCACGTCGAACGGTTCCAGTGCGCTGTAGCGCTCGATAAGCATCTCGAGCATCTGCGGCACATAGGGTTGTGTGAACCACTTGCGCACACCCTTCTCCTCGTACTCCAGCGTGTCGCGGAAGAAGTACTCGGTGAGCGGCACGACCTCAGAGAGCAGCTTCATCCGCTCCGCTTCCAGCGCGATGACCCGCTGGGCATACGCGACCTCTTCAGGCGAGGGGGTCTGTGGCATCAGCCCTGCTTCTTGCAAATAGGGCAGGCACAGCCGGGTCAGCTCCTCGATGGGCTTGCGCCGGATGTACACACCGTTCATCCACAACAGCTTCTGCCCGTCGAAGATAGCGGGGTTTTCCTGCACACCGGACAGGTCAAATCGCTCTATCAGCTCTTCGCGCGAATAGAGTTCGCGGTCCTCGTCCGCGCTCCAGCCGAGCAGCGCAAGAAAGTTGAACATCGCCTCCGGCAAGTAGCCCTGCTGAATGTACTCCACGAACTGCACAGAGCCGTGTCGTTTGGAGAGCTTCTTGCGGTCGGTGCCTAAAATCATCGGCAGGTGGGCGAACCTGGGCAATTCCCAACCAAGCGCGTGGTATATCTGCACGTGGCGCGGGGTGCTGGAAATCCACTCCTCACCGCGAATGACGTGGGTAATGCCCATATCGTGGTCGTCGGTCACGCTGGCAAGGTGATAGGTGGGGTAGCCGTCGGATTTGAGCATCACAAAGTCGTCAATCAGTGCGTTCTCGAAGCGGATTTCGCCGCGGATTTCGTCGTGGAAGACCGTCTCGCCCTCCAAAGGCATGGCGAAGCGGATCACGTAAGGAAGACCTTGCACTTCCAGTGCTTTGCGCTCCTCGTCCGACAGATAGCGGCATTTGCGGTCGTAGCCGGTCGGCTGTTTGGCTGCCTCCTGCTGGCGGCGCAGCTCCTCCAGCCGTTCGGGCGTACAGTAGCAGCGGTAGGCATGTCCTGTCTCTACCAGCTTTTCTGCGACCTCGCGGTACAGCGGCAGCCGCTGAGACTGGAAATAAGGACCTTCGTCCCAGTCCAGCCCCAGCCAGCGCAGGCTATCCATTATCTCTTGTACCGACCCCTCCACGTAGCGGGCGCGGTCGGTATCCTCGATGCGCAGGATGAACACGCCCCCATGCTTTCGCGCGAACAGCCACGTAAACAGCGCGGTGCGGATGTTGCCGATATGTGGTGACCCCGTCGGGCTGGGGGCGAACCGCACACGCACCGTGTTATTTTTCTTGCGTTCTGACATTCGAGATCTCTCCAATACTAAGGTTGGATGCTAAAACCTGCGATTAGAAAGTCCTTGTCAAATGAAAACACGGCATCTACTGGTACCCGAGCAAGCAAGACAAAGCTTGTACAATCGGTGAAAGAGAACTGCTGGTCGTAGTAGCGAAAAAACAGGGTAAGGGCGTCCAGCCAAACCTCCTCTGTGACGTGAGTGATCGAGAGAGAGCCGTGATCTCGTGCTTGCTGAACGGATTGCCAGAACGTGCGAGCGTATGTTAGACCCATGTGATACCTGATCAAGGTCAGCGTCTCATCAAGCACGTAGTCGGAAGTAAGAAGCTGGATGCTGTGCGGTTTTATCTGCTGTTCGTAGTACGTTTGCGCCCTGTGATGGTTTTGATCGCTCTTATCCGCAAGAGCAATCCAAGCGCTGGTATCCACAAAGACGTATTTTTTCATCTCCTGTGGTACAACGCTCTGTCATGTTCTTCGCTAAGACTTCCGTGGCTGCTGCAACCCATACCAACAATTGTATCCAGTGGATATACCTTATTTTGCCCAGGGCTGTCAAAACCCGCGTTGATTTCGTTGAGTACAACAAGCCTGACCCGCTTTCCCTTGAACTCCTCGGACCGACTCAGAATCTCTTCCCACAAGCCCTCGATGACGTAAGCCATACTCTCACCCCCCCACGACCATTATACCAGATTTGTGCAAAAGCCTATCGTATCCTCTGCTGCAGCTGCTGGACGAGTGTCTTCACCCGCTCCAGCTGCCTGCCGTACTCCGCCCAGTTGCCCTCGCGTTGTGCGGTTTCGGCGGCGCGGATGGCATCGGCGAGCTGGTTCACCAATGCACGCACATCTCCCGTGGGTGTCGGCGTTGCAGGCGCAGCTGGTGTTAGCGACAGCGGTCTCGGTGTAGCGGCTCGCGCGGAACCCGATGCGCCGAAGATTCTCTGCAAGCCCTGTTCTAAGGTGTCCGCCATCACACGCTGGTCGCCGTATGCCACAATCACTTTCTTCAACTCGGGGATGCGTTGCTCACCGCCTCCCGTAGTCTGCAGGTAGACGGGCTTCACGTAAAGCAACGACTGCTCGATGGGTATTACCAGCAGATGCCCCCATACCACCTGCGAGCCGGGCTGGTCCCACAGTCGCAGTTGCGTGCGGATTTCGGAGACCTGACCCAGCAGGCGTTCTATCTGTGCGGGACCGTAGATGGTGCGTTCCTTCGGGAAGCGATAGAGCACGATTTTGCCGTAATCTTCCCCGTCGCACTTGGCACACATCCACGCAATCATCTTCTCCTGATTCATCGGCGTGTAGACGATGAGCAACAGGAACTCTTCCCGCTTCTCGCCCGGCAGGCGCATGATGAGGTAGTAGGGTTCCATCTGCTGGAACTCGCCGCCCGGCACAGTGCTTTCCGGCGATTGCTGTTTGGCGATTTCCCACTGGTCTTCACGCATATAGAACACGCGCGGGTCGCGCATGTGGTACAGCGCCCAGATGTTGCTCTGGATGCGGAACAGGTCTTCAGGATAGCGCAGGTGCTGGCGCAGGCTGGCGGGCATCTCCGAGAGCGGTTTGAACAAACCGGGCAGGGCGCGGCGGTAGGTTTGAATCATCGGGTCGCTCTCGTCGGCGATATAATAGCTCACCGAGCCGTTATAAGCATCTATCACCACCTTCACCGCGTTGCGGATGTAGTTCAGGCGATAGTAGCGGAAGGCATCCAGCGGGATGTCCAGCGTTTTGGCGTAAGGGTAGCGATCGCTAACGGTGTAGGCGTCACAAATCCACCACAGCTTGCCGTCGGCGACCACGATGTATGGGTCGCGGTCGTGCATCAGGAAGGGAGTAATCGCCTGCATACGCTCACGGATGTTGCGCCGGAATAGCAGGCGACTGTTGGGCGTCAGGTCACCGGAAAGTATCAAATAGCTATCTGCCATCCGGAAAGCGTAGGCAAGTTTCGCCACCAGGTTTCTGCCGATAGGAATGCCCCCGGTTCCCTGATAGCGCGTGTACTGATTCTCGCCCTCCGCGCCGCTGTGCAGGGTGGGATAGTCAAACTCCTCCAGTTTCGAGTCCACAATCACTGGGTTATCTGTCAGTTCGCCGTAATAGATTTCGGGCCGCTCCAGCCGCACGGGCACCTTGCTTTGCGGGGGAATATCGCGCACCAGATATTCCGGTTGTCCCTGTGCGGTGGTGGTGTTCACAGCGGTCATGACCACGCCATAGCCATGTGTGTACTGCAGGCGCAGGTTCTGCCACGTTTTGGAGGAGGCTGGCAAATCGGGCTGCGATAGCTCGCGTGCTGCCACCATCACCTGGCGGTAATCGCTGCCGAAGGTGTAGCGGTCGACGTCCACATCGTTGAACTTGTAGTACTGCTTGAACGACTGCAGGGAGTTGAAAATCATCTGAAGGGGCTGGTAGTCCCAGATGCGCACATTGGACAGCGTCTGGTTATTGCGCTGCAGGTCGGCGACAGTCAGATTCGTATTTGCCTCAAAGGTACGCTCTTCCACATTATCCAGTCCGAACGCCTGTCGCGTGGCGGTGAGGTGCCGTTGGATATAGGGCTTTTGCAAGCCCCATTCGTTGGGGTTGACAATGGCGTTTTGTACTGCAGCGGGTATCACCGCATGAACCAGCACCGATGCGCCCACCAGTGCTGCCAGCATCATCAGCGGGAACCGGAGCACACGACCACGCCGGATGTTCCACACCAGTGAGCCGGCGGTGAGCAGGCTAATCGCCATCAGCAGATACAGCCCCGGCAAGCGCACGGTGGTTTCCACGTAACCGGCACCGGTGAAGATGCGGTTCGGGATAAACAACACATCGTAGCGGTCCAGCCAGTAGCCCACGCCCCACAGTGCCGCACAAGCCGCCGCGAGCAGAAACAGGTGCGGTTTGACACCCGGCGAGAATGCGGTCAGCGTGCCGAAGACCTCGAAGCCGCGGTTCACGTAGTAGTAGGCGGCCGTTATCAACAGCGTGGCGATGAACACGATGGTAAACCACGTATGCAGATACCGCCAGAAGGGCAAACGAAACATGTAAAAGGCGAGGTCATGTCCGAACAGCGGGTCGCGCACGCCAAAAGGCTGGGCGTATCGGAACAACAGCCACTGCTCCCAGTGTGACGCACTCTGACTGCCCACCAGCAACGCGAGCAACAGCACTGCCCAGAAGATAAAGGGCTGAGAGGTACGAGGTACTGCGATGCCCAACCGAATGCGCAACCTCTCCTCCCACTCCTCATCCATGCCCGTGCTGAGGCGATACGCCAGCCGCAGGTTCAGGTAGAGTATCACGAAAAACAGCAGGCTGAAGACGCCGAACAGCGCCAACCGCGTGCTCCAGATGCGGGTGAACAGAGCCGTGTAACCCAGCTCGGCAAACCAGAGCCAGTCGGTATAGAAACGCACGGCTACCACCAGTATCTGCAGCAGCACCAGCGCACCGACCAAGAGCCAGAGCCATAGCCTGCGACGTTCGCCTTCTGCGGTCAGGGGATAACGTGCCTTCACAACAGGTTGTGCTCCTCTCCTATGACCATACTCCGGGTATGGGCGTATCGCATTTGGGACACCTGCCGGAACCGGTCAGATGGTTCTCCAGTATCCGGAAGCCCCATCGCTTCACCAGCAGGGCATCGCACTGCGGGCAATAGGTGTTCTCCCATTTGCCAACCGCGCCCGGGATGTTGCCTGCGTACACGTAACGAAGCCCCTCGCTGCGTCCGATTTCCGCTGCCCGTAGCAGGGTGCGTACATCGGTATCGTCATGGTCGAGCATCTTGTAGTCGCGATGGAAGGCAGTGACATGCCAGGGAATATCCGGCGACAGAGAAGCCAGGAACCTCGCCGCCTCGCGCAGCTCCTCATCGCTGTCGTTGAAGCCGGGCACGACCAGTGTCACCACCTCGAGCCAGAGACCCGATTGGTGTACCAGACGAATACCGTCCAGCACTTTCTGGAGAGTGGTTCCCAGCTGGCGATAACTGCGGTCGTTCATGCTCTTGAGATCGATTTTGTATCCCGCCAGATAAGGGCGCAGGTATTCCAGCACTTCTGGCGTGAGATTGCCATTAGAGACGAACAGTCCGCGAATGCCATGCGGTTGTGCCGCCTTGAAGATGCTGACTGCCCACTCGGCGGTAATGAGTGGCTCGTTGTACGAGCTGGTGATGAACGGCGAATTGTAGCGCAGGGCGAGTTCCACCATCTCTTCGGGCAGGATGCGGTCGACGGGCGCACCGGCGGCGGGGTCTCGCAATGCCTGCGAGCTAATCCAGTTCTGACAGTACGCGCAATGAAGATCGCACCCCAGCATCCCGAAGGTCAGAGTGCGTGTACCCGGCATCACATGGAAGAAGGGCTTTTTCTCAATAGGGTCCACGTTCAGCCCGCAAACGTATCCCCACGGAGCGTAAAGCTTGCCTCCCTGGTTAAAGCGCACCTGACAGATACCCCTTTTGCCCTCGCGGATGATACACCGGTGAGCGCAGGCGAAGCACTGTACCGAACCGTCATCCAGAGGACGGTACACCTCGGCCTCGCGCGTCAGGCTGTCCAGCACCTCTGCCAACGAACGGGTTGTGGTCGGCGTCGTTAGCGGAGACATCGAACACGCCCCCTTTCTGCAACTGTCTTGATTCTACCACCAATGGCGCGCTGCAGGGAAGTAGGGGGCGAAGCGGGAATAGGCTTTACAGAAGGTGGCCGGTATGCTTCGGGTTCCCGAAATCATCCAGAAGAAAAGAGACGGCGGGGAACTGAGCCGGGAAGAGCTGGAAGCGCTGGTGCTGGGTGGTCTGCGAGGCGAAGTGCCCGACTATCAGGTGGCTGCCTGGCTGATGGCGGTGTACTTTCGCGGAATGACCCCTCAGGAGACGACCGCGCTGACCTCCATCTTGCAGCACTCCGGGCAGCAACTGCACCTGCCTCCTCTGGGAAAACCGGTGCTGGACAAACACTCTACCGGTGGAGTAGGGGACAAGACGAGTCTGGTGGTCGTTCCTTTGCTGGCGGCGTGCGGAGTGGTTGTTCCAAAGATGTCGGGGCGTGGGTTGGGGTTCACCGGCGGCACTGTGGACAAGCTCGAGTCTATCCCCGGATTCCGCACCGACTTCTCTGCGGACGAGATACGCCGTCTGGTAGAAGAGGTTGGAGCCTGCCTGGTCGGTCAGTCGCCCGACTTAGTGCCTGCGGATAAGTATCTCTACGCCCTGCGCGACGTGACCGCTACAGTGGATTGCATTCCGCTGATAGCAGCCAGTGTGATGAGCAAGAAGCTGGCAGGGGGCGCGGAGTATATCTTGCTGGACGTGAAGACAGGTTCCGGGGCGTTTATGCCTCGCCTGCCGGACGCGCTGGAACTGGCGCGTGCGCTGGTGGAGATAGGCAAGATGGCGGGGAGGCGTACTCTAGCTCTGGTAACCGATATGAGCCAGCCGCTGGGGGAGGCGGTGGGCAATGCGCTGGAAGTCGCGGAGGCGATACAGGTGTTACAGCGCAGGACCGGTGCCGCCTCGGCGCGTTTCGAAATCCTGTGCATCGAGCTGGCTGCGCACGCCCTGATGCTGGTTGGTGCGGAAACGCAGTTGAGCGAGGCGCGACGGCGCGCACTGGAGTGTCTCGATAGAGGCGATGCACTGCAGGTGTTCCGCCGAATCGTTCAGGCGCAGGGCGGTGACGTCAGCGTGCTGGATGACCCTTCCCTGCTGCCACAGGCGCCAGTCCGACTGCCAGTGTACGTGCCGCAGGCAGGATACATCCACGCCATCGACGCGCGTCGAGTCGGGCTGCTGGCAGTGCGCCTGGGAGCAGGACGCAGCCGTAAGGAGGACACTATAGACCACGCGGTCGGTATCCGCGTCCTGCGCCATGTGGGCGACCACGTGGAGCCTTCTCTGCCTGTCGCCGAGGTGCACGCACGAAGCGAAAAACAGGCTCAAGAGATTGCAGAGGAATTACGGAGCTGCTTCGCTGTGGGTCAAGGCGCGCCACGCTTTCAACCACTGGTGTACGCGGTGGTGTGAAACCCTTATCCCCTTTTCCTATTGCCGTGGGAACAGGAGAGCCCATAATCCCCTCTCCCGAAACTTCGGGAGAGGGGATGGGGTGAGGGTTACTCGTCGCCAATCAGCCCGAAGTTTCGCACCAGGATACCGAAGTCGAACAACGTCACTTCGAGGTCGCCGTCCAGGTCGGCGTTAAAGCTCCAGTTGGTGTCGCCGGAAACACTGCCGAAAGAAGCGACCAGGGCACCGAAGTCAAAGAGCGTCACTTCGTTGTCTCCGTCGATATCGGCGTTCGGCAAGTCTACATCCACCATTGCCACGCCGGTCAATGTGGCGTTCGGCACCACTTTGCGCAGCCAGTGGTTGGCGCGGAAAGCGATGTCGTAGGTGCCCTCCGGTACCACCGGCAACAGGTAGCTGTAGGCATGACTGCCGTCGGGCTGTTCGGTGGCATATGGCGTGGTATAGAAGGTCTGCACCACGTTCGGTGTGCCCTGCTCGCGCAGTTCCACCTCCAGGGTAGGCACGAAGGCGTCGTTTTCGTCCTCCCCGACTTTGGGAGGCTGTACGGCAAATCCAAAATCTTCCAGATTCACGTTGCCGAACAGGGTAGCGTTCGTTCTGGCGGGTATGCCCATCAGGCGAATGGTGAAATTTGCCACCGGATGTCCGTAGAACTCGGTCAGTTCCCAGCTGCTGCCTCCATCTACCGACAGGTAGGCATCCCGCCGACCAATGGGTGCATTGAAATCCCACGTCACCAGATACAGTCCCATACTGGTACCCGGCTTGACCACGCTCCAGCCGATATCCCCGCTGACGTCGAAATACAGCGTGCTGGGTAGGGTGACGGTGAAGGTGTAGTAACCGGCGTATTGCGCGGTTACTTCGAACACCGCCGACCCCGTGCTGTTCTTGAGGGGTATCAGCTTGCTCAGGCTGGGCGGCTGTGTGGGCGTAATGTTTCGGAAGAAGTAGATGCGTATCGGTACGTTGCTTTCCGTGACCTCCGCGGTGAACTCAAAGCTGCGCACTTCACCGCCTGCACCTACGTTGTCATAATCTACCCACCAGCTCTGACCCGCCTTCTCGCCGTTGCCGGTTGGATCGTAGTAGAACACGTGAGGGGCGGGGTCGTCGTTGGGGTAGTTGTCGTAGATAAGCGCGGTCTGCTGCGGAACCAGCCCCTGCGTGCCTAATAACGGCGATACACCCAGCTGCTTTGCCGGGCGGATGGTCACGAACTTCTGCGGAATGGGAATTGCTTTCACACGCCACTGGGCATGTGCAGATGCCGCCAGCGCGACGAGCAATAAGGCGAGCAAAACCTTCCTCATGGGTCTCATCCTTTCTCCAAGTGATAATATTTCAACCAGTAGCAGAATAGCACAAGCCGGGTGTACGTGTCAAGCTGCGCTACTCCCAGCCCTGCATGGGAATCCAGTGGCGCGTGAAGTAGTCTCCCAATGTAAGGATAAACATAATCACCAGCCAGAAGAACCCCGCCGAAGCCCATACCCAGGTCAGGCGCGTGCTATAACGCACGTGCATGAAGTACAGCACCACCAGCACCGCTTTGACCACCGCAATGGTGAGCGCAATGATGTTGTTCAGCAGGGTATGGTGCCCGGGCAGATAAGCGGCACCCACCGTTGCCACCAGCAGAACCAGCAGGGCAACATAGACCAGCAAGTAGACTCTGATCGGTACGATGTGGATGTGCGAGTCGTGTTCGTTTGCCATGTCCTCACCTCGGAATCAGGTACAGTAGCGGAAACAGGAATATCCAGACGATGTCCACGAAGTGCCAGTATAGTCCCACCATCTCCACCGGCACAAAGTCCTGTACGCTGGGGTGGCGGATGGCGGTAAGCACTGCCAGCACCGACATGACCAGCACGCCAATGGCTACGTGCAGCGCGTGCAGACCCGTCATGGCGAAGTAAAGGCTGAAGAAGAGCTGCGCCACCCGCAAGTGTTCTACTGGTTCAAACCGAAAGTTCGCGCCCGGTACCAGCCCCTCGACAAACTTGTGGTGGTACTCGAAGCCCTTCACCACCAAGAAGGTACACGCCAGCGCCATGGTTACCAGCAGGAACAGCAATTGTTTGCGGGAATCTCCTCGCTGAGCGAAGTGAACCGTGAGCGCCATCGTCAGACTGCTGGTCAGCAGAACCAGCGTGTTGAAAAAGCCCATCGGAACGTTCAGCTTCAGGTGCGCCAGGTAGAACGTTTCGTGATTCGCCACACGGTATACCAGATAGATGGCAAATACCGCGCCGAAGAACATAATCTCCGTGACCAGGAACGTCCACATCCCGACGATGTAGGACTCAGTCTGTTGTTCCGGCGTCTCGAACTGGATGCTAAGCGTCTGTCGGCTTTGCTCCTGAACCACTGGCAATCTCCTCCTGCGAGTGATTATCGTAAGCGTATGGCTCTTCGGTCACAACGGGCGTCTCCTCGAAGTTATGCGTGGTCGGCGGAGACGGGGTTTGCCATTCCAGACCGGTTGCGCCCCACGGGTTCGGCCCGGCAATCGCACCGTTGCGCAGCGACCACAACAGGTAAAAGAGCGGAATGATGTAACCCAGCCCCAGCAGTACCGCGCCCGAGGTGGACATCACATGAAGGAACTGCCACTCTTCCGGATACCAGTGGTAGCGGCGCGGCATGCCGAGGTAGCCCAGCACAAACTGCGGGAAGAAGGTCAGGTTGAAACCCGCGAAGATAATCAGCGCAGCCAGTTTGGCAATACCCTCGGGGTACATCCTTCCTGTCATCTTGGGCCACCAGAAGTGCAATCCTCCCAGATACCCGAATATCGCGCCACCCACCATGATGTAGTGGAAGTGCGCCACCACAAAGTAGGTATCTTGCAGGTGCACGTCGGTGGCGAGGGAGGCGAGAAATATCCCTGTTAGCCCACCGATAACGAACAGACCGAGAAAGCCCATCGCGTACAGCATGGGCGCACGCAGTTCGATGTGCCCCTTGTACATGGTGGCCGTCCAGTTGAACACCTTCACCGCAGACGGTACCGCCACGAAGAAGCTCAACAGCGAGAAGACCATGCCTGCGTATACCGACTGGATGGTGGTAAACATGTGGTGTCCCCACACGAGGAATCCCACCACAGCGATAGCCACGCTGGAGAAAGCCACGAAGTGATAGCCGAACACCCGCTTGCGCGAGAAGCAGGAAACCAGCTCGCTGATGACGCCCATCGCAGGCAGAATCATGATATATACCGCCGGGTGCGAGTAGAACCAGAACAGATGCTGGAACAGGATGGGGTCGCCGCCGAGCGCGGGGTTGAAGATGCCCAGTTTGAACACCCGCTCGATGGCCACAAGCAGCAGCGTAATCGCCACCACGGGCGTTCCCAGCACGATAATCACGCTGGTGGCGTAATGTGCCCAGATGAACAGCGGCAGGCGGAACCACGTGAGCCCCGGCGCACGCATCTTGTGGATGGTAACGATGAAGTTAATCCCTGTGGCGATGGACGAGAACCCCGCGATGAACAGTCCGACCAGCGTCAATGTGACCTGCGAAGTACTGAAGGTGCTGCTGTAGGGTGGGTAAAACGTCCAGCCAGTGTCTACGCCACCCGTCACCATCGCCCACAGAGCGATGAAGCCCCCTATCATGTAGAGGTACCAGCTGGCGAGGTTCAGGCGTGGGAAAGCCAGGTCTCGCGCCCCTATCATCAGCGGTACCAGAAAGTTTCCCAACACCGCCGGTATGGAGGGGATGAGGAAGAAGAATATCATCACCACACCGTGCATGGTGAAGACACGGTTGTAGTTTTCGGAGGTCATCAGGTCGCCCTGCGGGGTGAGCAGCTCCAGCCGGATGAGGGCAGCCAGCAGACCGCCGATAAAGAAGAAGAAGGTAATCGACACCAGATACAGTATGGCAATGCGCTTGTGGTCGGTGGTCAACAACCACGAAAGCACCGTACTGCCTGCGTTGAGATAGTTTTTTCCGCCTACTTCCATCTCGCGCGGTTGGGTAATAGTCATACTCATGGCTTCACCTCCGCCACCTGCTTCTCGGTCTTTTGCAATGACTTGATATATGCCACCAGCTGGAGCAACCGTTCCTCACTGAGCAGCCCCTCGTAGCTCGGCATAATCGGTTCGTATCCGTCCACCACCTTTGCCGTCGGACGGAGTATCGATTCGCGGATGTACGCCTCATCGGCGACAATGGTGGTTCCGTCGCGCAATTTGACTTTCTTACCGAACAGCCCGTGATGGGTGGGACCTCGCTGGTCGTCTTTCAGCCCGTGACAGGCATTGCAGCGCAGCTGGTTGTAGAGATTCTCACCCGCCTGCACCAGTGACGCGGTGGCGACACCAGCCACAGTACCCGTTCCACTGGCGGTTTCGCCGACGCGCATCTCTCCGCCGCTTGCCAGCCAGCGTTCGTATTCCGCCGGTTCCAGCACATACACTGTGCCCACCATACGCGAATGCTGGGTACCGCAGTACTCTGCACAGAACAGATGGTATTTGCCCGGCTTGGTGGGAGTGAACCACACCGTGCTGTACTTGCCCGGCAGGACGTCGCGCTTGATGCGGAACGCCGGTATGTAGAAGCTGTGAATCACGTCCTGAGAGATCATCGTCAGCTTCACCGGACGCCCTGCAGGGATATGCAGCTGGTTGTTCTCACGGATGCCGCTGGGATGCTGTATATGCCACATCCACTGTTTGCCGATAACGAAAATCTCCAGCGCGTTTTCCGGTGCGGGACCATACACATCTCCATAAAGCCTGGCTGACCACAGGAAGGTAAACAAGCCAAGGCTCAGAGGTAGCAATGACCAGGCAATCTCAATGCGCAGGTCGGTTTCCTTCGCGCCCGCGCGGCTGGCGTTAGAACCTTTGCGGTAGCGCAACGCGAAGAATATCACCAGCACTGCAATGAGTAGGGTGAAGAACACCGTTACCGTTGCCAGAAACAGGAATAACACGTCCACGCGCTGGGCGAACTCGCTGGCGCGCTCCGGCAGCAACTGGATGCCACTCATGCCTGCAACACCCCCTTTCTGGTGCGAGCCATCCGCTCGCGGTAGAACATCGTGCCGATGAAGCCACCCAGAATAAGCAGCGTTACCAAACCTCCCAGCTGGATCAGGCGAACCACCAGAAGGCCGTACTTACCCGTTGTGGGGTCGTACTGGTAACAGAACAGGATGACCTTCTCTACCAGTGAACCCACTTTGCCCTGCGACGCATCCATGATGCCTAAGCGCAGGTCGCGAGGCGAGTACTCGATGCCGTAAAAGTAGCGCGAAATCTTGCCCGAAGGCGTTAACAGCATGATGCCCGCTGCGTGCGCATATTGCTTCGTCTTCGGGTCATACACGTATCGGAAGCCGACGGCATCCGCCAGCGCACGGATGTTTTTCTCATCGCCCGTCAACCAGTGCCAGCCCTTAGCGGCATCCATGCGCCCGTACTCCTTCAGGAAGTTCGCCTTCTTCGCCGCTGCCAGCTCGGGCGTTTCGCTTGGACTGATGCTCACGGTCACAATCTCGAACTGGTCGCCCGGTGTGTAGTTAATCACGCGCAGGCTCTTCAGTAAGCCCTGCAGCACCAGTCCACATAGCGATGGGCATTCGTAATACACCAGCGTCAGCAGTACCGGCTTCTTGCCGAAGTACTGCCTGAGAGTCACCTTCTGCCCGGTTTCATCACGAAAGGTCAGGTCCAGTGGGACCTGCTCGTTCAGCTTCTGCTCGATGCTGACGTCGCGAGTCAGGCTCAAGTTGGTATCCTTTTCGGGTTCGCGTTGCTGCCAGAACTGTGCACCGGCAACGCTGCCCAAAACCATCCATATCGCAACCACACAGGCTATTCTTCTCATCGTTTCGTCTCCTGAGTTGCGGGTGCAGGTTGCCATTGAGGCAAGCCGCGTTGCGCCACCATCTCCATCGCCCGCTCCACCGGAATGCGCACGATACCACGCCGCTCATCGACCCAGCCGTACGTCGAGACCTTTCTCTGCTCCTGTTCCCGGAATCTCTGCATATCGACCGCCGGGTTGGCCTGAAGCACCGGACCAGGAGGCAGTCTTTTCTGAACCTCCGCCGCCGTCTCGCGACGCGCCCGTGCGCTTTGCGGTGCCAGGAGCGGGTAGACGAAAAAGAGCACTACCATCGTCAGCACGGTGAAGACAATGATGCCCACGATGAACAGCATCGCAAAGCGAAAGCCCACATCCTGTTTTTCGTAGCCGCCACCGTGTCCGTTCTTCTTAGGCAACGGTTGATGCGCTGCGCTCATACAGCCAAGCCTCCTGT
>Ga0207433_10006657_pt1 | contig 19824 bp, 9 predicted proteins | sample YelNatPaOPGAMG01_FD_187559 | JGI IMG/M metagenome (GOLD analysis project Ga0207433, IMG submission 187559) | Hot spring thermophilic microbial communities from Obsidian Pool, Yellowstone National Park, USA - OP-RAMG-01 (SPAdes) (version 3) | ecosystem: Environmental > Aquatic > Thermal springs >... | reverse complement strand
GGCCAAGCATCTGCGAAAGGCTGGCGCTGAGGTAAAATTCACCACCGTGCTTGGGGATGATGCCTGGAAAGATTTTGTCCGGAAAGATTTGGCCGACAGCGGCGTTGAATGTAACGCAATAATTGATCCGACACGGCCGACGACACAGAAAAACCTCTTTCTTGCAGGCGGCTACCGGATGTTGAAGGTTGACAAGCTGGACAACCGGCCCATTTCAGACCGCATCTTGAACCATTTCAAGGAGGCGATTGCCGCCGAAAAGTGCGATGCGGTTGTGTTCAGCGATTTCCGCCACGGCATATTCAACGCCCGGACGATACCTGAACTGACCGCGAGCATTCCGCAAGGGCCGTTGCGAGTTGCCGACAGTCAGGTTGCAAGCCGCTGGGGAAACATACTCGATTTCCAGGGGTTTGATTTGATCACACCCAACGAACGGGAGGCGCGGTTTGCGCTGGGCGATCAGGACTCGGTGATTCGCCCGCTGGCGCTGGAGTTGTACAAGCGCGCCAATTGCAAGTGGCTGATCCTGAAACTGGGCGAGCGCGGCATCATCACTTACAGGGCGCCAAGCCCGGAGGTGCGCTCGTTTTTCACGTTGGACAGTTTTGTCTCCAACCTTGTGGACGCGGTTGGCGCCGGGGACGCCCTGCTGGCTTACGCGGTGCTGGGACTGGCGGCCACAAAATCGGAGGTTGTAGCCTCAATTTTAGGCTCGATGGCCGCTGCTGTTGCCTGCGAGCGCGACGGCAACGTGCCCGTCAAGCCAGAGGAAGTGCTCAACAAACTTAACTCGGTCAAGAAGCTCACGCATTACACATGAGAGTGATTGTGGTTGGGCTGGGGATTCAGGGCCGCAAACGCCTGAAGATTGCCGGTTCTGATGTGGCTGGAACGGTTGACCCCGTGGTTGCCGATGCCAATTATCGCCGCGTTGAGGATGTCCCGCCATCGGCTTACGATGCGGCGCTTGTGTGCACGCCGGATGACGCCAAAATCCAGCTTCTTCATTACCTGCTTTCGCACGGCAAGCATGTTCTGGTTGAAAAACCGCTGCTCGGTTCAACTGATGAATTGCTCGCGCTGAAGCAACTGGCCGACAGCCGGAAACTGGCCTGTTACACCGCCTACAACCACCGTTTCGAGCCGCATATTGTCAACGTCAGGCGCGTAATTGAGTCCGGCAAACTCGGCCGGCTTTATTTGTGCCGCATCTTTTACGGAAACGGCACCGCGCGCGATGTGCGAAATTCACCGTGGCGCGACAAGGGTTTCGGGGTGCTGCCCGATTTGGGGTCGCACCTGCTTGATACCATGTTGTTTTTATTCGGCAACACGCAACGGCAGTTCACCGCATGGGCGGCCAACTGTTTTGAAAACCGGGCTTTCGATCATGTGCATTTCGGGGCCACCGGCGAGCCGTTTTGCGAATTCGAAGCCACGCTGCTGTCGTGGCGAAATACTTTTACATTTGATTTGTTTGGCGAGCGTGGCAGCGCGCACATCAACTGCCTTTGCAAATGGGGGCCGAGCCGTTTCATTGTGCGGCAGCGGGTGCTGCCAAGCGGGCGGCCCTCTGAAACCGGGGAAACACTGGAGTGCCCCGATCCAACCTGGGAGCTGGAGTACAGGCACTTTGCAAATCTGTGCGCCACCGGCGGCACGAATATTGAAAACGATCTTTACATACAGGCTGCCTTGAAAGAATTGGAAAAACAGTGGCAGGGAAAGCTTAAACCATGATTGGATTTGCCGGACTGTCGCATCTCGGGGTCAATTCCTGCGCCGCTGCGGCTGCGCGCGGGGAGGATGTCATTGCATTCGACGAGGATGCCGCTCTTTGCTCGGAGCTGGCCGCCGGCCGCCCGCCTTTTTACGAGCCGGGCCTTGTGGAACTTTTGACCGGGCAGAAAGCCAGAATCCGATTCACTGCCGATGCCGGCGAGCTGGCGAAATGTGATTTGGTGTACTTTTCTCTGGACACGCCCACCGACAAGTCAAATCGAAGCGACACAGGCCCGCTGGAAAAATTGGTTGCCAGAGTGCTGCCATCCCTCTCTGCAGGGACCACGCTTGTTTTTTTAAGTCAGGTGCCTCCGGGGTTCACCCGCCGGCAGGCCGGCAGCATCGCGCAACAGGCAGCCGGTAAAAACCTCCGTGTTTTTTGCCAGGTCGAAACTCTGATTTTTGGCAATGCAGTTGACCGTGCGTTGAACCCGGAAAGGTTCATTGTGGGGTGTGCCGAGCCGTCGGAGCCGTTGCCTGAAAGGCTGCAGCAGTATCTCGGACGGTTTGGCTGCCCGATTCTTCCGATGCGCTACGAAAGCGCCGAGCTGGCCAAGATTTCAATAAACGCGTTTTTGGTGGCATCGGTGGCTACAACCAACACTCTGGCGGAAATTTGCGAGGCGGTGGGGGCGGACTGGGCCGAGATTGCGCCTGCGCTTCGGCTGGACAAGCGGATTGGGCCGCACGCATATCTTGCCCCCGGACTGGGGCTGGCGGGCGGCAATCTTGAAAGGGATTTGATCACTTTGCTGAATTTGGGCGCCGAGCATGGAACTGAGACCTGCGTGGTATCCGCATGGTTGCGTAACAGCGCCTACCGGCGCGATTGGGCGCTTCGCAAGGCGCATGAGCTGGTTCTCTCAAAGATGGAGCATCCGCTTTTGGCTGTATGGGGGCTGGCTTACAAACAGAATACGCACTCCATAAAAAATTCGCCCGCCGTTGCGCTGCTGGAGGCGTTGCCGGGTTACCCGGCGCAGATTTTTGATCCGAAGGTCAAATCCATCCCGAACTTGCAGCCGTCGCACAAGATTTGCGATTCGGCGCTGGCGGCATGTAGCGGCGCGGATGCCCTGATTATCATGACGCCGTGGCCTGAGTTTTCAAAAATCCCGCCATCTGAAATAAAGAAGGCTATGCGCGGCAAAATCGTCATTGATCCGTATGGCGTGCTTGAAACTGCGGCTTGCCGCGCAGCCGCGCTTTCCCATCACCGGCTTGGCCGGAGTTGAATCGAAACGATTGAACGTTGAGCCATGCTAACTCACCACAACAATCCACCTGCAGCGCCCGCAAGGGTGCTTGTCATCGGCGCCAATGGATTTCTGAGCCGCGATTTGGCGGATTATTTGACCGGACTTGGAGTCCCATTTCATTGTGTTGGCTCGTCCGAGGCCAATTTGTTTCTGCCCGAATCGGTTGATGTCTTGCAGGGGATTATCAGGCCGGATGACGCCGTTGTGATGATGTCGGCGTTGACGCCTGAAAAGGGGCGCGATGTCAAAACGCTGATGAAAAATCTTTCGATGGCCGGGCATTTGTGCGCTGCGCTTGAGCGGCAGCGCTGCGCTCATTTGATTTACGTCAGCTCAGATTCGGTCTATGACACCGCCTCCGCGCTGGTCCACGAGGGGACGCCTTGCACCGGCCCGGATTTATACGGCCAGATGCACCTCGCGCGGGAAAAGATGTTCCAATTTACGGCTGCAAGCCTGAAAATTCCGTGTTGTGTTGTGCGCCCATGCGCGGTTTACGGTGCCGGCGACACCCACAACAGTTACGGCCCCAATCGCTTTATGCGTACCGCGCTGAAAGAGGGGAAGATCGCACTCTTCGGTCAGGGTGAGGAGCATAGGGATCATATTTACGTGCGGGACGTGAGCCGCTTCTTGTGGCAACTGCTGCTGCGGCGCACCGCCGGCGTCATCGGGATTGTCACGGGCAGGGCCGTCTCATTCCAGTATCTGGCCCGGCAGATCATGAGCTTATGCCCGCATCCTGTGCGCCTGGAGAGTCTGCCGCGTTCAGGGCCGATCACACACCGGCATTTCGATATTTCACTGCGCCTGCGTGAGTTTCCCGAATTTCACACCACCCCGTTGGAGGAGGGGCTGCGGATGGCCTGGGAGGGCATGTCCGCCAATTCACACCGGAAGTTATGAGCCAGCCAGCGCCCATTGGCGGGGTGATTTTGCTGCGCGAAGATGGCGCCGCTCTGTTGCAACTCAGGGACAACAAGGCCGGGTTGTCGGCGGCCGGCCAGTGGGTTTTCCCCGGCGGTCATTGCGAGCCTGGCGAGGCTTTCGAGCAGTGTGCGCGCCGCGAATTTTTTGAGGAGACAGGCTATCGCTGCGGCCAAATCTGGCCGTTGAAGGAATTCGAGCATACATGTCCGGATACCGGCAGGCGATTCCGGCTAAGCTTTTGGTGGGGCGTTTATGATGGCGTTGGCGCTTATGAATGTCACGAAGGACAGGCGCTGCGTTTCGTTGGCAGGAGTGAAATTGAGGCCCTCCCAAGGCCGGATTATCTGACACGGGTCTGGGACGAGGCCCTTGCCGAGCTTGCAAAAATGCGGAAAGACGGAAAACAAAACTTTACAGACAGTTAAAACTTGGTTAGTGACTGCGGCAGATTTGATGCGATGCCCATGAAAACATACGTCATACTAGGTGGAGGCGGTTCCTTTGGAATCCATACGGCCTTTTATCTTTTGGAACATGCAAACCCCCGCAAGGTGATAGGCGTGGGACGCAATCCAATGAAGCCGGAGCCATTTTCGCTCAACATCGGCAAGGGCGACCCGCGCTATGCCTATCATCAAATCCACATCACCTACGAGCAGGACAGGCTCTTTGAACTGTTCGATGCCGAAAAGCCGGAGGTCATCATCTGTTTCGCCGCGCAGGGCGAGGGCGCTGTTTCCTGGAAAAAATCGTGGCGCTTCTTCGAGACAAACTGCGTGGCGCTGGTCAAAATGTGCGAGGAGCTGATGTCCCGGCCTTATTTGGAGCGGTTCATTCAGATCGGCACATCGGAGCTTTATGGCGCGGTGGATTTCCCGGCAAAGGAGGATACGCCGCTCAAACCCACCAGCCCGTATGCGGCGTCAAAGGCCGCTTTTGACATGTATCTGTTGTCGGTTTCAAAGGTGTTGAAGTTCCCGATGAACATCATCCGCCCCTCAAATGCCTATTGCCCCGGACAACTGCTCCATCGCGTCATTCCAAAAGCTGTCCTGTGCGGGTTGACCGGACGCAGGCTGCCTTTGCAGGGCGGCGGGCGCGCCCGCAAATCGTACATACACGCGCGCGATCTGGCGCGGGCAATTTATCTTGTTTCGGAAAAGGCGCCCCTGGGGACGGTGTACAATGCCGGGCCGCCGGAGCCGATCTCAATTCGCGACCTTGTTGCAAAAGTGGCCGAGGGCTTCCCGATGCCATTTGAGCAGCTTTGCGAGATTACTGCCGACAGGCTTGGGCAGGATTCCCAATACTGGCTCGACAGCAGCGCCATCAAACGCGATGTCGGCTGGGAGCCTCAGATCAGCCTCGAGGAAGGCATCCAGGAAATGATTGCCTGGGGCCGCAAATACCTCGATCAGATTCGCGACTGGCCGACTGATTACGTGTTGCGCGCTTGAACTCTTATGTCAGCGGATACATTTGATGCGGCAAAAGCCCGTGAACGCTGCCGGAAATTCCGGTTGCGGATACTGGAGATTTCCCAAAAAGTCTCCGCCCTGCATGTTGCGCCGTCGTTTTCGTGCCTTGAACTGATTGACACCGTCTATTTCGGCTTGATGCGCCGCACGGGCAATCCAGATACCACGGACACATTTGTCCTCTCCAAGGGGCATGGCTCACCGTCGCTTTACTGCGTGCTGGAGGAGCTGGGCATCTTGCCGCGGGAGTATCTGGACAACTTCTGCCGCCCCGGCTGGCCGCTGGCCACGCACCCGGACTACGGCACGCCGGGCATTGAGGCCTCAACCGGCTCGCTGGGGCACGGCCTTGGACTGGCCGTCGGCATGGCTTATGCCGATAAAATGGCGGGGAAAGAGCGGGACATTTACGTGCTGCTCAGCGATGGGGAACTGATGGAAGGCTCGGTTTGGGAAGCGATTATGACCGCTCCAAGTTTTGGGCTGAATCATCTGGTGGCGCTTGTGGATTTGAATGATTTTCAGTCGCTGGCGCGGACAAGCAAGATATTGCCCAACTTCTATCCGATGGTTGACAAGTTGCGCGCCTTTGGCTGGGAGGTCGCGGAGGTTGACGGCCACGATGGGCAGGCCATTTACAATGCGGTATCGGGCCGGAGCCGCCAGCGTCCGTTTGTATTGCTGGGCCACACGGTAAAGGGCAAGGGAGTTAGTTTCATGGAAAACGTGCCCATCTGGCATTACCGCTCGCCCAATCCGCAGGAATATCGCCAGGCAGTCGAGGAAGTCGAAAGGGGTTTGTCATGAGAAATGCCTTTGCCAACGCCTTTTACGAGCTGGCAAAAAACGACTCGCGCATTTACCTCGTGGTGGCCGACATCACCGCCGCAGCGGGTGTAGCCACTTTCCAAAAGGAATTTCCCGAGCGCTTCATAAACGTCGGCGTTGCCGAGCAAATCATGCTTGGGATGTGCGCGGGACTGGCTTTGCGCGGTTGCATTCCTTTTTCCTACACAATAGCGCCTTTTACTATCTACCGGCCTTTTGAGCAGGTCCGCGTTGATTGCTGCTACCAAAAGCTGCCCGTCAAATTGGTTGGGGTTGGCGCCGGCGTCACCTATTCGACCCTTGGCGGCACCCATCATGCCCAGGAGGACATCGCTGTAATGTCCGCCCTGCCGAACATGACCATCCTGGCCCCATGCGACCCCGCTGAAACCGCGGCGGTCACCAGGGCCTGCCTCGAAATACACGGCCCGGTTTATTTGCGGTTGGGCAAGGCCGGGGAGCCGGATTTGACCGCGCAGGCGCCGGAGCCGTTCAGGCTTGGAAAGGTCCGCAAGATCAAGCCGGGGCGCGATGCCTGCTTTTTGACTTACGGCCCGATTGCAAAGATGGCCATTGACGCGGCAACGCGCATTGAAAAAGAGCATGGCTGCTCGGTTGCGGTTGTTTCGGCGCATTGTCTCAAGCCGCTGGACGAGGAAGGCATCCGCAACATCCTGCGCGAGTACCCTGTCGTTGCGGTTGTTGAGGAACACTCGCCGGTTGGCAGCCTTGGCGCGAAGGTCAAGGCTGTTGCATGGGACATGCAGGCCCGCTGCCAAATACGCACTTTCTCCCTCAAGGATGAGTTCATCCATGTGTACGGCTCGCATGCCGAGCTTTTGGCGGCGCATGGACTGTCGGTTGACGCTATTTGCCAGACAATGTCGCCGCTGTTGCGGCAGAATGGTTGATACCTATGCCCTACCTCGATTTCATCTCCTCAATTCACAAGGCCACCAAACGCAATTACCTCCAGCGGGTTTTGGAGCATGACAAAGCCGAGTGCGCCGCCATTTCCAAGCGGTTTGGCTTTGAATACTTCGACGGGGACAGACGCTTTGGCTATGGCGGATTCAAATACGACGGTCGGTGGCGTCCCTTTGCCGAAAAGCTGATCAAACATTACGGGCTGCAACCGGGCAATCGTGTCCTGGACATTGGCTGCGCCAAGGGATTTTTGGTGCACGATTTCCGCGCCGCGCTCCCCGGTCTGGAAGCCTTTGGCCTGGACATCTCCGAATACGCCATTGCCAACGCCATGGAGGATGTAAAACCATACGTCCGCGTTGGAAGCGCCGTGGAGCTGCCGTATCCCGACGCCAGTTTTGATTTGGTTGTTTCCCTGAACACCCTTCACAACCTGCAACTGCCGGAGTTGTTCAAGGCCCTGCGCGAAATCAACCGCGTTGGCAGGGGCAAGTCCTATATCGTGATGGACTCCTACCGCAACGAGCGCGAGAAGGTCAACCTCATGTACTGGCAACTGACCTGCGAATGCTTTTTCACCCCGCGCGAATGGGAATTCATATTTGAACTGACCGGCTACAAAGGCGACTACGATTTCGTCTTCTTTGAATAACCTCCCCATATCGCCCCCCGCCAAATCCGGCCAGCCCTTAGACCAGAAAAACTGAGTTAAAAAAATCCCTTCTCCAATCTTCAATCTCAAATCTCAAATCTGAAATCAAGCGAAGCGTGGAATCTCAAATCTGAAATCAAGCGAAGCGTGGAATCTCAAATCTCAAATCTCAAATCTGAAATCAAGCGCAGCGTGAAAGCCGTTCCTCTATCCACGTAGCTGCCGCCGTGAGGCTGCAGAAATCATAATGGCATAATTGGCGTTTATTCGCGTAATTCGCGGTTAAGAAAGAAAATTGGAAACCGCCAATGACGCGAATGGACGCGAATTTATGAAAAGAATGCAGGCGCAATCGGTACAGATAGGTGCGATTCATCAACTGGCGTCCCATGGGGACATTTTTATCGAGTCAAAAAGGGGACATTATTAAAGAGTTTTGACAGCGGGCCTCGAACAGGATTGACAATCCAGAAGGAATTGGCACCATTCAAGCAATAGCCAACTGCTGTGCTGGTCTTATGAATATAAACCGGTTTGATTGCCCTATGAAAACACATTTGCCCCGGGGTTTCCGGAACTTTTGGCGCGTCTTTAAAACGAGCGGGCTTATGCTCCTCTTTGTCTTGGGCGCTGCGCATCTGCGAGCGGCCACGTTCGTCTGGGATGGCACGACCAATACCTGGCCCAGCGTCCATTGGTACGATGCGGATGGCAACCTGGTGGCGGGGGGAATAATCGTCACCAATTCGTACTTCATCACCAACGGCATGGTGACGTTTGCCGGCAATGACACCTTCGGCGACGCCAATACCACCGCTTCTCCCTTGATTACCGTGGGTGGGACAGGAGTGCTGGCCTCCGGTAATTATTTCAACACACTCTGGAACTTGACGCTCCAGGGCGGCACGCTTCTGCCCAATGGAGGGGTTAATTTGAGTTTTCCCTCTTTTCAACTCGACGGCACCTTGACAGTGAGTGGAACCAGTCCCTCGCTCATCAGCGCGGGCTACGGTAACTGGCCCCAAGTCAACATTGGCGGCACCAGCACCAGCAGCAACGTCCTGACAGTAAATGTGGCGGATGTGACAGGAGATGCCTACCCAGACTTGATCATTGCGGCGGCGCTCAAGAATGGGCGTAATCCCAACGTCATTGGGACGCTGCTGAAAACCGGCCCGGGGACCTTGGCGCTGACGGGCACCAATTTTTATACCGGCAGCACCATAGCCAATGGCGGCTGGCTGCTGCTGCAAGGAGGGCATACGAGCGGCGGCCGGCTGATTGCCAATGGCGGCGGCACGATTGTGGTAGAGACCAATGCCGGCACATACATCTTCACTGCGGATGCTTACAGCGGTTCGTGTGACGTGGGGGAGAGCGGCGGCACCGGAACCCTAATTCTAAACGGCGGGCTCATCATCATAACCAACTCCACTGGCGCGGCCAGCATGAGGGTGGGGGTGAACGGCGCCGCCAACGGGACATTGACGATCAATGCTGGCACATTGATGGTGCCGGGCCGGATTTTAATCGGCGCCAACAACACCGCCACGGTGGGCACTCTGACCCTGAATGGCGGTGTGCTCGATCTAGGCTACATGGGAGGATTTACCACGCTGGGCAGCGACCCCAATCGCGGCCTCATCTGGTTCGGCAATGGCACCAGCACCATCAATCTCAATGGCGGCTTGCTCAGGCTAACCTGCCTCTATGGCGGCCCCGGCTCCGCCAATGCGAAGATTTTCTACAACGGCGCGCTGGTTCAGGCTGCCACAAACAATTCCTCCTTCGACTCCGCTGGCACGTTTTCCCACAACGTCAAAGCCGGGGGCGCCCGCCTTGATTCCGCCGGGTTTGATCTCACCTTCAGCAAGCCGTTCTTGCATGACAGCGCCCTGGGGGCAACCCCTGATGGCGGCTGGACCAAGCTGGGCGCCGGAACGGTCACTCTCGCCCACAACGGGAGCACCTACACTGGGCCGGTGGTTATTTCCAATGGCTTGGTGCGGCTGACAGCAGCGGCGGGCGGCCCAGCCCCTGCCAGCAGCCCCTTGGGCGCGCCAGCGGCTTCGCGCACCGTCACTGTTTGTTCCAATGCCACCCTCTATTTTGGGGCCAACGATGTCCTGGGCAACCATGTTTCTGCGTCTGCAACCATCTTGGTGGTGAAGGAAGGGGGATTGGTTACGAACGCAGCTACTTATAACACCTTCCGTAATTTGATCCTCCAAGGCGGCGAGTTGCGGGCGTGTGGCGGTGTCAACGCCACTTGGCCAGCCTATCAACTGAAAGGAACGGTGACGGTGGCGGGCGACGCCACCTCGCGCATCACGTTGGCCGCCACGCCATTTAATGCCTATCACCAGATTCAGCTCGGGGATAACACCGCCGGCGGGGTGACGGTGTTCGATGTGGCTGACGGCGCTTCCTCCGAGGATTTGCTGGTCACCGCCGTCCTGGTGGACGGCAACAACAGCAGTGGTGTGGCCGTTCCCAGCGGTTTGACCAAGGTGGGCAACGGCACGATGGTTTTGGGGGGAGCAAACTTTTATACCGGCCCTACAACGGTCAGCAATGGGACGCTCCTGGTAAACGGTTCACTGGCCAATACTCCTGTGCTGGTGGCTGCCGCCGCCGTGCTGGGCGGGTCAGGCGGCATCGGCGGACCGCTCACGGTTGATGGGACGCTGGCGCCAGGCGCTTCGCTGGGCACGCTTACAGTCTCGAATACTGTCGTGTTGCGTGGCAACACGGTGATGGAAATTCAAAAGACCGGCGGGCTGCTCAACCAGGACCGCCTGGTGGTAGCAGGAGAGCTTGTGCAGGGCGGCACCCTGACCGTCGCTGCCAGCGGCGACGCCCTGGCGGCGGGCGACCAATTCGTTCTTTTCACGGCGGCCAGCTATGCGGGAGGTTTCACGAACTTGGTACTTCCTGAACTACAACCGGACTTGGCATGGTACACAGGGAATCTTGCCGTGGATGGCAGCCTCAGTGTAATCAGCACAATCGGCCCGCCAGTGGTGTTGCAACAGCCGGCCAGCGCCACCAACGTGGTGGGAGCGGCGCACGTGTTCAGCGTCCTGGTGGTCGGCGCCCCTCCGTTTAGTTTTCAATGGCTCAAAGATGGCCAGCCAATCCCTGGCGCCACCAATGCTTCGCTCAGCCTGCCGTGTCTGCGGGTCAGCGATGCAGGCGCATATATGGTGCTGATCACCAACGCGGTGGGGGATACCGCCAGCGCCGAAGCGTTACTCACGGTGTTGTCATTCCCCCCCACGATTGTGAGTGAACCGGTGGGGGCCGTCCGGCGGCCCGGTCAGTCCTGCATCTTCAGTCTGGTGGCCGCCGGCTCGCCGGTGCTCCTCTATCAATGGTTCAAAGACGGTCAACCCCTGCCACAGGCGACCAACAGTTCGCTTAGCCTTGAACCGGTCGTGTTGGAACATGCGGGTAATTACCAAGTGGTAGTCACCAATGATTTCGGCTCTGCCACCAGCGCCGTCGCACGCCTTGAGGTGGTTGCCACTCCGCCCAGCCTTCGATATGCCGGCTCTGTGGAAGGCAGCGAGGCCATCGCATGGCGGACTGCTGCCACCAATAAAACCATGGACTTGGACGGCGACAACCTGTATGGCACGTGGGCGGCGTTGCATTGGAAAGTTGGCGCCACCAATCAACAGCCAACCAATTCACCCTTGCCCGGCTTCGCGTATGTTGCGGATTACAGTTCCGGCCAATACCAGAACTCGGGTTACACGCTGATTGACAAGCTGACTGATCCTTCTGTGCGGGTTCAGGCAGGGATAGGCGCGGTGCAGCAGCCGGGCAGTTTCACTTTCGAATTGACCGGGCAACTGGCGGATTACGCAGGCAAGGTGGTGCGTGTCGGCATCATGGCTGATGTCTTGGCCTCCAATGAGTGGGCGGCGGACAAATTCAAGGGATACTACCTCCAATGGACCAGCGATGGCGCCGTCAACAGCGGGATTATTCCGTTACGCAACGGCAATCCTGGCAATGGAGTTCCGGAGATGTACTTTTTCGATATTGCGGGCGCGGTGCCGGGCGACCGGTTTACACTCATTACTTATAATGCCATTGGCGGCTCGGGCACGCAGTCGGGTTATGCCGGCCCGGTGACATGGGATGTGGGAGGACTGGCGCCGGTGTGGATCACTCAGCCGGCCAATACTACCAATTATGCGGGCGCTTCCGCCATGTTTACCGTCACTGTCTTTGGCTCGCAACCGGTTTATTACCAGTGGTTCAAGGATGAGCATCCTGTGGCCGACGCTACCAATGCTACGCTTGCCATTAGCTGCCTCGCACCAGCCGACGCCGGCGTGTATTTGGTTGTCGCCAGCAATGCCCAGGGCGCGGTCACCAGCACGCCAGCCATGCTCGTCGTCATCACCGAGCCGCCCACCCTTGTCAGCCAGCCGCAATCGGCGGCGGCCATCGTTGGCCAGTCGGTTCAGTTCGGTGCATCGGCCATTGGCTCCCTGCCGTTTTCCTGGCAATGGTTCAAAGATGGAGAACCTTTGGAAGGAGCGACCAACGCGACTTTGGCGCTCGCCCAGGTGACTCTCGCCGATGCGGGTGTTTACATGGTAAGAGTTTCAAACGCTTATGGAGCAACTAACAGCAGCGAGGCCATGCTCACTGTTTTCGCTGAAAACGGCGGCACTGTGAACCAACCGCCGCCGTTCGAGTGGCTGAAGCAAAACCGGGCCACGCTGGCGGATGCGGTGGTGCGGTTCAATGAAATCATGTATCACCCGCCTGGCAATAACCCATCGTTGCAGTGGGTCGAGCTGGTCAACGTCATGATGGCGGATGTGGACCTTTCCGGCTGGGTGTTGGACGGCGGAATCCACTACACGTTCCCGAGCGGCACCGTCCTCGCTGGAGGCGGGTATTTGGTGGTGGCGGCGAATGTGGCCGCGGTCAGCCAAGCCACCGGCCTGTCCGGCGTGCTGGGGCCATTCACAGGCAATTTGGCCAACGAAGGGGAACGGTTGGTGCTGAAAAACCATGACGGCCGGATGATGGATGAAATGATTTACGGTGACGAATCGCCGTGGCCGCCAGGCCCTGACGGTTCAGGCGCCACGCTGGCCAAAATTTCACCCTATCTGGCCAGCAGCGAGCCGACCCATTGGCGGAGCAGTCCGCAGATAGGAGGCACTCCCGGACAGCCCAATTTCCCGGTAAGCTCCGGCTCTTCCGCCTTGCGACCGCTGGTGGCCTTTTTCGATTTCAACACTGATGCCAGCGACCTCAGCGGCAACGGGTTTCATGGCGTCGTTTCCAACGCCGTGCTCACCACCAACGGCGGCGGATACGAAGGGGAGTGTTTTGTGTTCAACGGCGCTAATGCCTTCATCCAGGCGCCCATTGACATCAATCCAACCAAGCTGTTACAGGTCACGATTGGCGCCTGGGTGAACGTGGCCGGTCTGAACAGCACCCCGCGGCATAACATCCTATCTTGCAACAATGACGGCTTTGACCGCGGTCTGACTGTGGATTCGCGGGTGGGCACCTCGGAAACCGGCGTGGCCCGTTACTGCGCGTTCGGCGGCAGCGTGGGCTTGGTGGCCGGCGCGCCAGCCAGCATCACCGATGGCTGGAAGTTTGTCGCCGCGGTATTCGATCAACTGGCGGGAACGACGACGTTGTACGTGGAGGATCAGGTCTTTACCGGAGGCGCCTTTCATGGACCCAGCCTGGACATCCTGCGTATCGGCAACAATCCCACCTACGGCGAATATTTTAACGGCAAAATTGACAATGTTTTCATCTTCCGCCGCGCCCTCACAAGCGCGCAAATTCAAGCCATCCGCGCCGGCGGCGCCAGCGCCATCCTCGCCTTGGGCGACCAACTCTGGCAGAGTGAACAGGCTGGTGGAGGCGTCGCAGTCGAGCTGCCCGGCCTCGCTTTCAACGAGGTGGCCGCCGCAACCGACGCGGTGTTCAAGGTGGAACTGCAAAACTTTGGATCAGTCCCACTGGACCTGGCGGATTTCACGCTGGCCGCCTCCACCTACGGCGCCAGCAATCGGTCGCTGCCGGCCGCAACTTTGAATCCCGGCGAATTTTTCGTGCTGGATGAAGCCCAGCTTGGTTTTCACCCTGGGCAGAATGACAAGCTGTTCCTTTTGGCTTCCAACGGAACGGTGTTGGTAGATGCGGTGAAAGTGAAGAATCATCCACATGCCCGTCAGCCGGATGCCATTGGGCGCTGGATGCATCCGGCGGCAGCCACCTTTGGCGCCAGCAACGCCGTTGTGCTCAACCGCGATGTGGTAATCAACGAAATCATGTATCATCATGCCCCGTCCTACCCCGCCGGTGTTTATGCCGCCTGCCCGGAACAATGGGTGGAACTGTTCAACCGGGGAACCCAACCGGCGGATTTGAGCGGCTGGCAGTTGGACGGCGGGATACAGTTTGTGTTTCCACCCTCCACCGTGCTGGCCGCGGGCGGCTACCTTGTGGTCGCACGCGATGCCGCCGCCCTGCAGTCCAAGTACCCCGGCATTTCAATTCTGGGTAATTTCACCGGCCAGCTCTCGCACCGGGGCGAATTAATCGCCTTGAAGGATGCAGCGGGCAACGTGGTGAATGAGGTTCACTATTTCGATAATGGCCGTTGGCCGGCTTATGCCGATGGCGGCGGTTCTAGCCTCGAATTGATAGACCCGTATTCGGACAATCGCCGGGCCGAATCGTGGGCCGCCAGTGACGAATCCTCGCGCTCCGTATGGCAAACGGTCACTTATCGTGGCGTGGCCACCACAAACTTCGGGTATGATGTAGGCTATAATATTTGGAATGAGTTCAATCTCGGACTGTTGGATGCCGGCGAGTTCCTGTTGGACGACGTCAGTGTGATTGAACGACCCGGCACGCCGCAGGCGCGCCAGCTCATTCAAAACGGCAGCTTTGATGCAGACGTTGTGGGCACCGCGCCTGCGGCGTGGCGGGTTTTGGGCAACCACGGCCTGCACGGGCGCACCGTCGTGGAGATTGATCCCTCCCATCCTGGCAACAAAGTCTTGCATGTGGTGGCTACCGGCCCCACTGATTTCTTGCACAACCAATTGGAAACCACCCTCAAAAGCGGAGGAAACATTGTCAGCGTGGTGGAGGGGCGTGAATATGAAATTTCTTTCCGCGTACGCCGCCTGGCGGGATGCGCGTTGCTCAATTCGCGCCTGTACGCCAACTGGCTGCAGCGCACCACGGTATTGAACATGCCGGAGCAATCCGGCACACCTGGCACTGTAAATTCCCGCCGCGTAGCCAACGCCGGTCCCACATACACAGCCCTTGGCCATTCACCTGCAGTCCCTGCCGCCGGTTCGCCGGTCACGATTTCAATCCGGGCCTACGACCCTCAGGACGTGGCCGCCATGACCCTTTTCTGGCGGCTGGATGGCAGCGCGTGGAACAGCCAGGCGATGACTTCCGCCGGTGGCGGGCTTTATCAGTCCGTCATCCCCGGCCAGGCGGCGGGCGCCAAAGTTCAATTCTATATCCAGGGCACGGATGCCATGGGCGCCCGTTCTTGGTTCCCGGCCGCCGGACCAGACTCGCGGGCCATGCTGGCTTTCAATGACCAGCGGGCGGCCCAGGCGCCGATGCATAATTTGCGCGTGATCATGACGGCTGCCGACACCGCAGCGCTTTACCAAGCCACCAACCGGATGAGCAACCAGCGCCTGGGCGCCACGATCATTTACAACGAATCCGAGATCTATTACGACGTGGGCATCCGTCTCAAAGCCAGCGCCTACGGACGCACTCACGATACGGAAACCGGCCTCAGCATTGACTTCGACCCCGAACACAAATTCCGGGATGCGCATGACTCCATATCTATCGAGCGCAGCAGCAACAAGCGGGAGATTCTGGCCAAGCATCTCTTCAACCAGGCCGGTCGTGGCATCGCCGCTGGTTATGACGATGTGGCCTGGATCATCACGCCGCGCACGCAGGACATCGGGACGGGATTGCTTTCGATGACCCGCACCACCGATTTGTTCCTGGAAACCCAGTATGGCCCGGACGGGTCTGTCTATAATTTCGAGCTCCTCTACACGCCCACCACCACCGTCACGGGAGACCCCGAAGCGCCCAAGCTCAACTTCCCCTATTCCCATACCAAGGGCGAACCGGACTTGCAGGACTTGGGCGACGACAAGGAGGCGTACCGGTGGAACTTCCAATTGCGAAACAAACGGACACGGGATGATTTCTCCCTGATGATGGCCGCCGCCAAGGCAATGGAAGCGACCGGCCCCGCCTTAGATGCGGCCACCCGCGCTGTGATGGATGTGGACCAGTGGCTGCGCTGCTTTGCGATGCAATCGCTCATCGGCACCGACGATTTCTATACGCGGTTGTGGAACCACAACCTGCGCTTTTACCAGCGGCTGCCGGAAAACCGGCTGGTAGCCACACCGTGGGACCTGGATCGCTCTTTCAACCTTTCCACCAGCGCTACGCTGTGGGGCACCGCCCCCAATAACGCCGGCAATACCAACCGCCTGCGTAAACTCATCGAGTATCCACCTAACCTCCGCGCCTATTTCGGCCACCTGCTGGACCTCATCAGCGTTTGCGGCAATTCCGCCTATGCCACCCGCTGGGCCAACCACTATGCCGCTCTGACCGGCGATAGTGTAATCCGGAATTATCCGGCGTACTTGGACAACCGTGCCGCCTATATTCGAAGCCAGACGCCGGCCTACGTGCCCTTCAGCATCACAACCAGCAACGGCCTGGTCGTCAACGACACGGCCGTGACCTTGACAGGCCAAGGATGGGTGGATGTTTACGAAATCCGGCTCGGCCGCCAGGTCTTGCCGGTGACCTGGACTGGTTTCAGCACTTGGGAAGTCCGGGTGCCGCTGGCTTACGGCACCAACCTCTTCACGCTCCAAGCATTCAACCGGGCCGGCACATTGACGGGAGAGGCCGCCGTGGCCGTCACCAGTACGATTTCGGCCAGGCCGTTGCAGGATTTCTTGCGAATCACGGAGATCATGTACAATCCTCCGTCCCCGCCAACCGGGACCAATGCGGCCGCGGATTTCGAGTTTGTCGAACTTAAAAACATCGGGCCGTTGCCGCTGGATTTGACTGGCGCAGCCTTTACTAACGGCCTGAATATAGTTCTGGCCGGGCCGGCGGTGACCAATGTGCCGCCGGGCGGTTTTGCCTTGCTGGTGCGCAACCTTGCGGCGTTTGCCTCGCGCTATGATACGAATGGCTTGCGCATCGCCGGGGAGTACACAAACAAGCTGAACAATGCCGGCGAACGGCTCGTCTTGGTGGATGCCGATGGCGCAATTATCCACGATTTCAAATACGATGGTGGCTGGTATCCCACGGCGGATGGGCTCGGCTTTTCGTTGGTCATCCGGGATGCTGGCGGGCCTTTGTGGCGGTGGGACCGAAAATCCGGCTGGCGGCCCAGCGCGCAAGCCGGCGGTTCGCCAGGAAGTGACGACCCTGAATCCACTGTTCCGGAAATTGTCATCAACGAAGTCATGGCACGCCCGCCCGCCGGGCAGCTTGACTGGGTTGAATTGTTCAATCCTGGCGACACGCCGGTCGCCATCGGCGGCTGGTTCCTCACCGATAATCGTCAAAATCCGCACAAGTTCCGCATCCCGGATGGCTGCCTGCTCGCGCCACGGGGTTATGTCTTGTTTACCGAAACGGAACTGGGATTTGGTCTGAGCGCCCAAGGAGAGGAAGTTTACCTCTTCAGCGCCGATGCTGTCGGCAATCTCACCGGGTGGAGTGATGGCTTCCCCTTCGGCGCCAGCGCACTCGGCGTCGGCTTTGGCCGGCTGGTCACCAGCGAGGATGTGGACCATCCGCCCCAGCGGGCCAATACCCCCAACGCCACCAATGCCGGGCCGCAGATTGGCCCGGTGGTTATCACCGAAATCCATTACGCCCCTGTCAATGGCATCGAGTTTGTCGAGCTGCGGAATGTCTCCCAGGCGGAAGTTCCGCTATTTGATCCCGCCCAACCTTCCAGCACCTGGCGGTTGGCAGGACTCAACTACGTTTTCCCGACTAATACGGTTATTCCATCTTGCGGTGTGTTGCTGGTCACCACCACGAACGAAGCCGCCTTCCGCGCCGCCTACCCGGAAGCCGCTGCCGTTCCGGTACTGGTGGCGGATAGCAGTGTGCTGTCTGACGATGGGGAGAACGTGGAACTGCTGCGCCCGGACAGCGGCAGCCTGGTGACTGTGGACCGGGTCCGCTATGACCGGCGTGGTCTTTGGGACACCAACGCCTGGAACAGCGGCCTTTCCCTGCAACGGCGGGTCATCCACGCTTATGGCAACGAACCCACCAATTGGATGGCTGGGGCGCCTTCGCCCGGCCGGACCCCGCCCGTGGCGACGGTGTCCCCGCAAACCCAGTTGGCGCAAGCCGGCGGCCAAGCCGTGCTGACCGCCTCAGCCTGTGCAGAGGGGCCGGTGGAGTGGCAGTGGCGTTTTGAGGGAACGGCCATCCCAGAGGCTACTAATCCGGTGCTGGTCATTGCCAATGTCCAGCTTGCGGATGCCGGCGTTTACGATGTCCGCGTCAGCAATGCCCAAGGAATGGACTTAAGCCTGCCGGTGCGGCTCGAAGTGAACCGCGCGCCGGTGGCGGTCCCGTATGCCGCTGGCACCGCCGTCAACACTCCCTTGGTCCTGGCGCTCGCCAAGGTTCTATCAGCCGCTTCTGACCCGGACGGCGATACCTTGATGGTGCTGGAAGCCAGCGCCAACAGTGTGCAGCAAGGCAACGTTGTCCTGACCGAAACCAACCTCGTCTATACACCGCCGCAGAATTATGCCGGCAACGATGCGTTCACCTGCACGGTGGGCGACGGCCGGGGCGGCACGGCGTTACTCATTGTCCTCGTTAATATCACCAACGAACAGGCACATAACATTGTCTCCTGGCGTTATGACGCCGCCAACCATGCCATGACGTTGAACTTTGCCGGCATCCCGGGCCGCCTCTATCGCGTCCAATTCACGGAAAGCCTTGTCCTGCCTGTGGTCTGGACTGACTTTGCCACCAACCAGGCGCCTCCCGGCGGCCTCTTTTCCGTGACGGACACTAATGCCTTCACACCCAACCGGTTTTATCGCACTTGTTCTCCTTAAACCGGGCGCTGGGCGGCTTTCCCTATCTTTGGGAATACCAACCTGTACACGTTCCACCTGATCATCGAGCCGGACCAATGGGCGGTCATGGAACAATATGACCAATTCAAGGAGAACGCCCGACCGCTCGCGGAGGGTCTGTTTGGCCGCCGGCCGGGCTTGGGCCGCCGGATGGGCATTGATTTCAAGGAGGGCGCAGCCGTCTTGGAGTTTGAGGGCCGGACTTTTGGAACCATCCAGGCGCGGTTCAAAGGCAATTCGAGCTTCAATTATGCCTGGAATGCACTGAAACGCTCCTTCAAACTTGATTTTAATGACGGGGAAAAAGGGCGAACCTTTTTCGGGCTGACCAAGTTAAATTTGAACAACAACGCCATGGACGCCTCCCAACTTCGGGAGGCGTTGGCCTACCATGTCTTTCGACTCGCCGGAGTTCCGGCCAGCCGCACGGCTTTCGCCAAGGTGTTCGTCACCGTGCCCGGGAAATACGAACGGGACTACGCCGGTTTGTACACCGTAGTCGAGCAAGTGGATGAACGGTTCCTGAAAGACCGGTTTGGGACCAAAGCCGGGCTGTTGTTGAAACCGGAGCGCATTCCCGGTTTGCCCTACTTGGGAGAGGAGTGGACCGCTTATACCAACCGCGTGTCGCCCAAGACCAAGGGCACGCTGGACGAGGAAGGCATCCGCAACATCCTGCGCGAGTACCCTGTCGTTGCGGTTGTTGAGGAACACTCGCCGGTTGGCAGCCTTGGCGCGAAGGTCAAGGC
>Ga0207433_10006655_pt1 | contig 19828 bp, 6 predicted proteins | sample YelNatPaOPGAMG01_FD_187559 | JGI IMG/M metagenome (GOLD analysis project Ga0207433, IMG submission 187559) | Hot spring thermophilic microbial communities from Obsidian Pool, Yellowstone National Park, USA - OP-RAMG-01 (SPAdes) (version 3) | ecosystem: Environmental > Aquatic > Thermal springs >... | reverse complement strand
AACATTTTTTTCATCGAGGATAGAGCTTTTTTGTTTTGGAGGCAGGTTACCTTTTTGTCTCAGATAAAGTTCACGATATCTTTCAAAATCATTTTTCACTTCCTTGATTTGAATTTCATCTAGGCTCTTAATTCCTGCCTCTTCCTTTTTTGCATTTGTATATTTTTCTTCGTATTTTATGTCATCGAGTTTGGTATCAAATTGGGTATCGAATTCGTTTTTAATATGATTAATATCATCTTTAATATCGGTTTTGTCTAGATGGCTATCGCGTTCTTCTTGAGAAGAGGGGTTTTGCGGAAAAAGGAGTAGAAAAGATTCGTTAAGATAATTGTAAAATTGTTCTATGATTTTTACACCTTCGAGGTCGTCTAGCCCCACGGGGAGTTTAGATACTGGCTTGGCATGAACGATGACCATGGTCCCTTTTTCGGTCTCTTTGAATTCTATTTGCAACTTTTCAGAAATCCCTCTTAACGTGGGGACTTCTGCAAGAATCATGAAGTTCTCTTTGTATGGAGTGATTTTTTCAGCCTTCATTCTAAGGAGGGCATCTTGTGATTTTGAAAACACAAGTGCAAATTTTTGAGAAATAAAAAAGCGTTTGGAATTTCTTATCTCTTCTCTGAGAGCATCGATTTGTTTGTAACCTTCGGCGATACGCATCCTTTGCGACTTTACAAATTGTCGTATCATGAAAAGGACAACTGCAATAGCCATAAATGCCATAAAGACGGTAAGAAGAATCTTGAAAGTTTCAAATTCCATTGATAAAGGTATGAACTTCTATGCTATAATATTTATCCGATTTAACTTTACCAAATTTTGTTTAAAAATAATCATCAGCAATAGGTCTATCTTGTGTCTGTCTTGCATACATATATTTATCATGATGTCATTTACATTCGAGGAATGGATAAGAGAAAACGGAGGTAAGTCATGCTCCTTGGAGACCTAGGTAATTTGTTACTTACCATATCTGTGCTTGCAGGCATAACATATCTGCTTTTGGACTTGAAAATATTAGGAGTTATAGATAGGATGCGTTCGAGGATATGCTTGTTTGCATCATCACTCTGCATAATTTTTTCGTTCTTTATCTTCATATACATATACGCAATCTCTGATGTCTCTTTTCATGTAGTTTGGATGCATACCTCAAGTGAACTTCCAATTTATTTTAAGATATCCTCAATCTGGGCTGGGCAGGAAGGCTCCTTGTTTGTATGGATAATGCTCATGCTTGCATTTATCTTATTCGAAAATAACAGAAGAAATACTCTTATCGGACGCGAAGGACGCGAATTGAAAGTTGTAGAATATTCAATCATATTGGGCATGAGCATGCTGCTTATTTTTCTTTTAACGCTAATTTTGAGCGAGCCATTCAGAGAAACGCAGACTGAGTTACTTTCGAAATATCCTGAAGGTCGAGGCTTGGATTTTTCTTTACAAAACGAATGGATGCTGATACATCCCATACTCCTTATTTCGGGGTATGCGTGCACCTTTGTGCCGTTTCTGAATTCATTTGCAGGCGCGATTGTTAGAAAAGAGGTAAGTCGAGAAGCAAGGATATTTGCGCGTGTTTCTTGGCTATTACTAGCTGCAGGTATTGCAACAGGTGCAATTTGGGCATATGAAACTTTAGGCTGGGGCGGGTACTGGTCCTGGGACCCTGTCGAGGTTGCATCTCTTCTTCCATTTATCTGCGTTACGGGCTCTTTGCATCTTTTCTCGAGACAAAAGAAACATCCTGTGCTTTTAACCATGTTCTCTATGAGTAGTTTTGTATTTTCAATATTCGCAACGATAGTAACGAGAAGTGGAAATTGGTTTTCAGTACATGCTTGGGGTGGAAATAGTAGCATCATTCTACTTGTTACTGCATTGATATTCGCGATTATATCGACGATATATGCATGTGCATTAAGATATTCGAATGTAGAAGAAAACGATTCTTTTGAGGATACAAAGACTAAAATCCTTTCTTCGGTGCTGTTTTTGATTTTGTTTGTGCTGCTTGTCGGCTTGGGTGTTACTTCTCAGCATGCAGACGCATCTTTCTTCTATTACAGACTTGCCCCTCTCTTTCTTCTCCTTTTCGTAACTTTGTCTATATGTTCGTTAGGTCGGTTTGCAAATAAGAAAGTAAGCATCCAAATTACTCTTTTGTCTGTCATATTTTCTTTAATTTCCTTTGCAGCATTCAAATTATTCGAAAGAGATGCTGAGTTTATAACTTACAAATCTGTAGCCTTCTTTCTTATACCGAGTGCGTTTCTTGCTTTAGGGACATCTCTTTTCATCTTGGTTTTCGGCTTGGGATATCCATATCTATATTCATATAGGAAAAAAGCAAAAGATAAAGAAATAAGAGATAAAGGAATAAAAGATAAAGAAAGAAAGGATAATGGAATAAGAGATAAAGAAATAAAAGATAAAAAGATAAAAAATAAAGAAATGAAAAAGAACCGTTTTTATTTTGGAATAAAGAGAGGTATGCCGAATATACTTCATATTGCAGTTGTCCTCATAGTAATAGGATACTCTTTCAACTTTGCGTATGCTTATGAATATAAAGAGGTAAAAATCGATTTTCAGGATTCTAAAAACGGGATTAAAAATATGGGCGTTAAATCTTACTTTACTTCTGATTTTGGAGAATGTATTAGAGTGGCAAATTTCGAATCAAATGGAGCATCTGCGATTGGAAAAATGCATCTCTATTCACGTTCCCCAAGCCGCTCTGAACCTGCCATCATCAACACTTTAACAAAAGATTATCATGTAAGTTGGCTAGAATCCGAGGAATCGATTAGAGCCTATCCATCTCGGGATAATACCATATTAATAGCCCATCCTGAAGCAGGAAAAGTATTCGAAGTTGACCTCGATGGAAATGTGATATTTTCTCATGGAGGAAAGGGAGAGTTTACCTATCCCACATCTATTACAAAGACAAAAGAAGGAACCTATGTTATCGCAGACGCAAAAGGCGGAAAAGTTGTTGAGATAGACCATACGGGCAAAGAAAGATGGGTATATGCTGGTTTAAAGTATCCTGTTTATGCAGAACGCGTTGATGAAGGAAAATATGCACAATACGATAATTCAAATGCATACCTGATTGTGGAAGCGTACATAAGCGAAGATGCGCTCGACATGGTAAACAGAGTTTTTGAGGTTAATTCAACATTAGAAAATCTCTGGCAGTTCGGCGGAACTTCTATCGAAGACATGAACAAACTCTTTCTACCCTCAATGGCAACTAAACTACCTAACAGAAACACACTTATCGTAGATACCTACCATCATCAGGTAATCGAAATAAACCCCTCAAACGAAATAGTATTCAAACTTGGCACTCTTGGCGTGCAGGGTATTGGCAACCTTCTATCCTTTCCTTCATTTGCTCAAAGGCTCGAAAACGGAAACACCCTTGTTACTGATTTTGGAAACTGCAGAATAGTTGAATATTCGCCTGAAGGTAAAGTAGTGCGGTCAGTAGGCGAAAACGGCTCTGTAAGTGAAGGAATATTATGGGCGCCTTTAACTGCTTTTATATTAGATGGAAAATACTACTTTTCTGACGGTGCGTTACATGGCGTGATTAGAATAGATGAAAAATTAAAAAGAACTTTCATATACGAATCTCAAGTCGTATCTGTAATTGTAAAAGAGATGCCGTTCATGCTCGTCCTTTGGTCAGGCGCTGCTTTACTTCTTATACCACTCCCTACAATAATCGCATTAGAAAGATTTGAATTGGCATACAAACGAAAGAACAAAGATGAAATGAGCAAAGAAGAAATGAACAAAGAAGAAATTTAACCAAGCCAGGATTTAACTAGTAACTAATCACAGATAATCAGAGATTTAACTAATTTAGAATTGGTATTTAAAATTCATAATGTGAACAAGTTCATAATCTAAACCATCGTGAAGTAATTTCTTACTTATTCATCTCATACTTATTCGTTCTTCTGTTTTTTCTTTTCTGAAATATGTTCTTTTTCAATGGATGTTTTTGATAGATACGAATGAGATATAAATGAATATATTAGATATATTAGAACAGCCCCCAAGATGAATATTATCGTCGGAAGGTAGGAATCAGGCCAGACCAAGCCGAAGGACATGTAAAATGTATAGAAGGGCCAGAAAAAGTAAACTACTTTGCCAAAAGGCCATAAGAGCACATCGAGGAAAAAATGAGTGGATACTCCAGCAACAAGCGTTAAAAATGTCTTTTTGAAAGGACTGTCGAATAGTTGTGATACTGCAACAGATACAAGTAATGCCCCGACTATAGTATGATAGGGCGCAAAGAAATTCATTGCGTTTATCTCGCCTACAAAATACATCAATAAATAATGCAACTTGAATATGTCAGGAAGTACAGACCCTAGAGAAAGTAGAGAATAACTTACCTCTTTTTTTGTAATTATCGAATAGCAAAATCCAAGAATAAGAGCAAATGAAATATGCGCAACCCAATCCATTCAATCACTCCTTATCCTTTTTTATCTTTTCTATCCTATCATTTCTATCCTTTCTTAAAAAGCAGAACTTAGATAACTCAAACTTCCATTCTCTGTGAATAAGAAAAAGGAGGATTCCCAAGCCTAAAAATGAGACTGCAAAAGGATATTCATAGGTGGTATGAATATAATATCTATCTGCATAAAGAGTGCCATTCTTGTATATTCCATCGAAAGTTACAATCATGCCCACAGATAAGTTTGCAGAACAGACTACTTTGATTTTTACAGGCTTATCGTTATTAACATAAACTACATAATGGTCAGGTTTCTTCTCTATAATCTTAATCATACCTAGTTGAACTCTTTTTCCTTCGTTCTTTGAAGGCTCGAAATTAGTAAATATAGGCAGATATGCAACGCATATCATCGATAAAGAAATTAGGATTATCACCGGAATTATCACAAGACTTTTCATACGAACACCTTACAGTTTACAGATGTGCAAACAATCCTCTGTTCCCATGCCAGTCATATTTATGATAGGTATATGAGAACAAACCAACCCAAAGAAGGGGCAGAGTAGTTATTGCCAGCCAGATTGGAAACCCTATTACCGAAATTACTATCGAGGATAGTAGAATAAATGTAGTAGACTCGTTCACAAGTTTAAGTTTAAGGATGCTTTTCTTATTGTGCCTACCTTCGAGAAGATATATGGTATATATCTGCGTAAGGATACCGAATGTAAAGAAAACAGAAGTAAATTCAGGAAGTCTAATCGATAATATCACACCTATACAAAAGGCAAGGAATGTTATTTTTAGCACCAAGCCGTAAATGAATGTCGGATTCTTTCTACTGAGCGCCTGCCAAGTTCTATATCCAAGAAGAACAGGGAGTGTAAGCGTGCTATCATATCTGTCAGTTTCCACATTCTCAAGATTGTTTTCGTATATTACAAATGCAGAAGATAAAAATACAAGTGGTAACAGGGCAAAGGTCAATTCGGTAATACCGCCTGAGGCTTCAGCGCCATATAATACTGAGAATGAAACAGCAACAGGGACTGCAAAATCTACAAAAAACCTCTTTTGACGCGTATATATCGAATGAATTAAAAGTATAGAAATGCACAAGATAAGAAGAAAAGTGCTTGTTACTCTATTTTCTCTGAATGAAAATAAAGAAATTAAAACAGCACATACTAATGATAAAGACGAGTAAACGAACGCCCCCTTTGCTGTTACCTTGCCAGAACGCAATGGACTGCGCATCTTTTCTAATGCTGTCGCTCGCTGATGCATAGATAACGCGCCTAAATCGTATGCAGAATATGCAAATGAATGAACAAATATGCCAATTACAAAAATCAAAATGATTTCCAAAATATCAGTTCCTCTTGAGGTGCAACCACCGAGAACTGCACAGAATGACGTGAAAGGCGCAAGATGTAGTCTGCCAAGCGAAAAGTATGCTTTAATTGTCTCAAGCGCTTTCATGTTAGGAAAAAGGTCGTCGTGCCAATAATACTTTTGCATATCTACTTGCTTTGCCAACATATTTTATACTATTTCGCAATATCTCAATTGGTGGTCTATTGGATACTTTAGGAATCGTTGCAAGAGTGTGCATCCTCGGAACTGTCATCCTACTTCTTAACGCAACTTTGCTTGCTTACAAAAGAGTAAAAAGTAAAAGACTCATGCTTATGTGTGTTGCTTTCTCGATTGCTTTCGTCCATGCTCTTATCATGGTTTGCGAAATATTCTCTCAAATTATAGATGACGTATTCACCGAAACTTCTGGTCTTCTCATGCTTTTCGGCACCTTCTTTGTAATGGTTCTTGCTATGCTCATGGATTAACGAGGCTGAATAATGTCCGAGAAAGTTCTCGACTTTGATAATCGAAGACGCATATACCAATTCGTCCTCAATTCTCCAGGGCACCATTTGCGTTCTATCCAAAGAGAACTTGAAATACCTCTCGTTACTCTAAAGTATCATCTCAGAACTTTGGAAAAATCAGGCTTGGTTATCACTCGAAAAGACAAATACTACACAAGATACTATGCAACCGAAAGAGCATTGTCTGAAAATGAAAAGAAAATAATCTCTTATCTAAGACAAGAACATCAACGAAAGATTTTGCTTTTACTCATAGATAAGCCAAACTCTCGTTTCTCGGATTTGGTTGAAAATTTTAAACTTCCTCAATCGACTTTGTCTTTTTATCTAACCCAACTCGTAGATGCAAACTTGGTTATTAAAAAGAAAGTAGGAAAGGAATCTTTATTCTCTGTCGAAAATGCAGATACCATAATGAAACTTCTAATAACATATCGTCCAAGTTTTGTTGATAAGTTGGTTGACCACGTCCTGGAAATGTGGCTCGAAGGCAGATAGGACTACTTGCATGACACCCATTTCATCATGTGTGCTGAATAACTCTTGCCATCATGCTTGTTTCTGTAAAAAAGAGTTATTTTTACTGGTATCTCACCCTTTATCTTTCCAAGAAAACGTATGGGACTTTGAATATATTTTTTCCCAGGTATCGAACCTATTTTTTCCAAGCCGGTAATTTCGCATGCTCCTCCAAATGTTATCTCTACATCATCAAGTTCCGCATATCCTAGATTCTTTACCGTAACCCAACCAGAAGTCCATCTATCACAAACCGCACCTAGAACTTCGAGTTCTACAGACACACCCTTGTTTAAACTCTTAAGTTCACATTCTGAAACCTCAACTGCTTCTCTTATACAATACATTGCTTCCTCTAGGTCTTCCTTGTATAGAACGCGTGCATGTTCAAGCAGCCTCATAGCCTCTCTCATGTCTGCTCCATCTTTTTTCCCAATATCTATAGAATTTTCTACAAATTTTCGCATATCCTCAAATTCGTTACATTTCTTTGCAAGTTCATTTGCCAATACGAAAAACTCATCGAGCAATTGTAGTGCACTTTCGTTATCTCCTTTATCAAAGAACTCCTTTGCATCTTCTAACTTCTTTGAAAGTGTTGTCGTGGAAATCCCAAGCGCATCTATCTGTGATAGACGAACTTTTCCATTCTCGAAAATAGAATTTATCTCTTCGTTCATCTTTCCTAACTTCCTTTCTGTTTATCAGAAATAACCCTTCCACAGTTCGGACATTCTCCAACTCGGATTGCACAAATCTCATGATAGGTCTTGCCACAATCACATTTTACTATTGGAAGACCTGGTTTTATTGTGCCTAGGCAGATATGACATCTTACTGAGGTAGTAGGCTTCTTGCCAGGTTCAGGCTTGGATATCGGCTTTTCCTCAACTTTTAGCCATTTTACTTCTTGATTTGAGGCTTCTTTGTTGTCAAATTCCCTTTTGTATGTTGTAGATACCTTAATTGGCAGATCCCCAGTCCTATTTGGTTTTATCCTAAGCGCAACTTTTCTCACTTCTGCACCACGAATACGACCAAGAGGTACCAAGCCTTCTACTTCTATATTCCCTGCTAACTTCACATCTACATCTTTTGCGTGTGCCCGCCCTGCATTCTTTACTACTAGTTCTCCCTCTGTCCATTCGTCTTTATACATTGGTCCGCTTGGTGTAAGTTCTATTGAAAGTTCTACATTGTAACTTTCTACTGCACGTTTTGCTTCTTCTAATGCTTGATTTGCATAATCTACCGCTTCTTCTATGTTCTTAGATTTCAAAAGTAAGGCTTGCTGCAGAAGTTTCTCTGCATTCGACATATCTATACCTTGCCCTTTTCCTTCCATTATCAAAGAATCTGCTTTGAATGTAATATCTATTATCTCTTTGTATTTTACCTTGATTTTATCTGCCTCTTCACCTGCCTGCTTGGCAAAATCGTATGCTTTCACGAAATCCTTTGCATTCAACGCAGCAACTGCTTGCTGTAACAGCGTCTCTGCAGTCCCTGCTCCTGCTCCTATGTTCTTTGCATAATTCACCTTGAACTGTGCACTGTTTAATACTTCTGCTGCAAGGTCCGAATATCCTTTCTTCAATTCTTCGCTACATTGCTTTGCAAAGTCCATTACCTTTAGATAATCTCCACCTTTCATTTCTGTCTTCGCAATATTTAGCAGTTCTTCTGCCTCAGTCGAAGGTACCCCTGACTTCTTTGCGCCTGCTATCTCTGTCTCGGCAATTCTTATCGCATCTGATGCCTGTATAAACAATTTCTTTATCCCTTCAGTTATGCTCTTTGCCTGTCTTGCATTTTCAATCGCTTTTTCAAATTCCTTTGCCTTGACTGCTGATTCTGCCTTAGCAAGATATTCGCTCGCGTTACCTACTACCATTCCTTGCGCAAGGGAATCATCAACCAAATTCTTTGCATCCAATAGAATTTCGGCAGTCGTTTGTTCACATGCTCTATCCGATTCTTTTCCTGCCTCGTTTGCTATTTCAATCGCTTTTGCATACTCTGCATTCTTCATCGTATTCATTGCTTGCGTAAGAAGTTCACGGGCTTTTGTGATATTTGCATTTATCTTCTTTGCGTTTGCAAGTTTTATTTTTGCATTCGATATTGCTTCATTTGCTCCCTGATAGTATGTCTTTGCATCTGTAACTGCAGCAACACCTAGCTTGACCTGCTGATATGCAGCCAAATAGTCTTTTATCGCAAGCGATTTCTTCCCTTCATTTAGTAATGCTTCCCCTCTACTTACATCAGCCCCAAGCCCTTTAGCCTCTTGAGCAATTTTCATCCCATCATCAATCATTTTTTCTACTAAACTTCTTTGAGAGGAACCTGCTTCTTCAATTGCTTCTTTAACAACCGCCATTGCTTGCGAAAACTCACTCTCTGTAAGCATCAATTCTGCTTCTTGGACCAGTTCTTTTGCTTTTGAGGTTGGACAGCCAATTTTATCTGCATTGTCTATTATGTCTTTTGCAGACATAATCATGGATGATATCAAAACCTGCTGTGCTCTTTCTGCTTCCTTTTCGCCTTGTATCGAAAAATCTATAGATTCTTCAAATTGCGAGGCTTCAAGTGCCTTCTTTGCCTGAATAAGCATATCTTTTGCTTTGGAAACGTCAGCACCCAAATTACCTGCATTATTTACAATCGTAGTTGCACTTGCAAGTGCTTCTTTTACAAGAGTCTGTTGTGCTTCATGCGCAGCTCTCTTTGCATTCTCAGAAACCTCAAGTGCCCTCATATATTTCTTCTGCGAAATTGCATTTTCTGCTTCTTTTATCAGTTCATCAACTTTCGAAATTTCTGCACCTATACGCTCTGCATTCTTCATTGCTTGTTTTGCACTTGTTAAGACCTCTTCGGCTTTAGCAGCTTGTCTCTCCTCAAGTAAGGCAATTGCTTCATTTGCATATTCGATTGCCTTTAGGTTATCTCTCTTCAATTTTGCAGCTTCCGCATCTTTGATTAGAATTTCAATCTTTGAAACCTCAGCACCTGCTCGCTTTGCCTCGTCTAACATCTTCTTTGCAGAAGTAATAGTCATATTCATTTTAATCTCAATTGCTTTGTCACCTGAACTCTTAGCTTTCATCAAAAACTCTTTTGCCTGAATAAATTCTTTCTGAGCCTTTGCGGTTTCAGCATCCAGTATCTGTGATTTTATTTCGGTTGTATCCGCGCCTACATTTTCAACTTCTTTGAGAACTTTTCTCACTTCTTCGAATATTTCATCTATCTTTTTTATGCATGAGACTTCACAAGCATCTTCACACTGTTTTGCAAGTTCTATCGCCATTTGATACTTATTTCCTTCCATTGCATCGTATGCCTGCTTCAATATCTCTTTTCCAACTGATGCGTCTGCGCCAATCTTCTCGCAGTTCTCCACAAGAGAACCCGACAACTCCAATACATCAGAAACTATCTCCAAAGCAGCAGCAGATATTTTCTCTATTGCGCTTTTTGCAACTTCTGCGCCTTTCTCAAAATTCTTCTCAACAAGGAGGGCTTGAGCCTGCATTATCAATCCTTCTTCTGCAGCTACAGATGCACCTAACTGGATTGCTTCCTGGAATGCATTCTTTGCTTGATTAATGACCCCTAACAAGTAATTATACTGCGCATTCTCAACCATAGATTGCGATTGTTTACAGAAATCTAAAGCAACCTCATACTCTTTCTTTCTTAAAGCCTGGATAGATTGCTCGAGGAAATCTTTTGCTTTCGATAAATCGACACCTATCTTCTCTGCTTTCATTAATGCACTCCGCACTTGTGATTGAGCATCTAACACTATCCTTGTTGAAACCCGCTCTGCTTCTTCAAGCGCATTTTTTGCAAATGTGTGTGCCTGCTCAAATGCACGCGATTTTATTAACTCTTGAGATTTTGATATCAAGTCCATTGCTCTTGCAGTATCTCCCCCAAGCCGCTTGGCTACTTCAATTATTGAACTGCTTGTTGCAAGTACACTCTCAACGACATCTTCTTGAGCCATATCTAATTCTTCTTGAGCGTTCTTGGCAAGTTCAATCGCCTTCCTGTACTCTTTCGATTCAAATGCAGATTTTGCCTGCGCAAATTCTTTCTCGGCACCTGTCGTTACTGCTCCAAGTTTAGACGCAACATTAATCTGAGATTGGATAGATGCAAAACGGCTGGTTATGAGGTTATAAATTGCATTGTCTATCTCTTTTGTTATACCAATTGCTTTATCAAATGCTTTTGTATACTCTCTTTGTGAAAGATAACTATTTGACTCTTCAATCATCTTGAAAAATGGTGCAGTTTCCAAGCCGAGTACCATTGCGTCTTTTAACCTTGCTTCACACATCGTTATTGCATCTGTTGCCTGTTGATATTGCTCCCTCACTTTTTCGGCATGGGCCTTCCCTAATTCTATATACTCCATTGCGCGCTTGTAATCGTTGCATTCCAATATTTCAATCGCCTTCTGCAAATTTATCTTAGGTTCTGTAAGAATGGCACCCTGACCTTCGATTTCTCCAATAAGGTTTTTCAAACTCTCTGTGTGCTTCACAAAAAGTTCCTTTAGAGCCTCGTTTGTAGTTACACGCGAACTAACTGCAAACTCCTTCGCCTTAAGATAATCATTAGATTCTATCATTGCATTTGCTTGCGTGAGAAGTTCTTTTGATTTTGAAGCAAAGGCATCAAAATATTCTGCATTTACTAATGCCGAATGAGCATCCCTAATGGCAGCCAGTGCACTTTCATATCTTTCCTTTACTTCGTCGCATTCCTTCATCAGTTTTGAAAGCGTAGAAATAGAACCTTCAAAGTTTCCCTCTGAAAACTGTTCCTCTGCAGTTTCAAAGAGTATGTCAGCATCTCTTACCTTTGCTCCTGTTGTCTCAACTCCAATTAACTTATCTAGCGCCTCCTTCATTGCATTTGTAGCAATATTCCTTTGAGTTGCCTTTGCAAGTTCAAGCGATTTTTCAGCATTCTGCCTTGCCTGCACATAATCGTTAAGTTTCAAAAATCTTTTTGCATTATTAAGCGCACTTTTTGCTGAAGACACATCACCTGATATCTTCTCTGCAGTTTCTATGAGGTTTCCGGCTTGGGTAATAATTTCGGCAATACTCATGTACTCTTCCTTTGTCTTTACCACATTGTTAAAACAATCAGATGCTTGCTTGATTGCATTTTCATAGGAATTTGATTTCAACAATTCTTTTGCACGCTCTATCCACGAAGAAAATTGCGTTACATCTGCTCCAACTGCTTTTGCTTCTTCAATTGCAATTAACGCTTTCTTTATTTCTGAATTTGCATCTGTATATAATTTCCTTCTTCCCTCTGCATCTTCACCTGCCTTCATCGCTATATTCATGGAATCTTGATACAATCGTTCGTCTAACTTTTTCCTTGCTTCTGCAAGCATATTCTCTGCATTTGAAACCTCTATCTTACTCAATTTACATTCTGTAATTATCCCTTCTGCTGCTAGAATAGATTCTGTTACTATCGTGGCTCGAGTAGCATGCGACTCTTCTATCGCCTTCTCTCCATTGGTTATGCTTTTCTCGTATTCATGTATAGAAAACGCATTTTCTGCCATCGATATATGTTCCATAACAACGGCAGTATCTGCACCAAGAGACTCTGCATTCTTGCATTCTATTTTTGCATTTTGAATGAGTTCCTGTGCTTTTTGATATAATTTCCGGCGTTCTAATGCAATAGTCTTTCCATTTTCTGCGGCTTGGATTGCATTTTCATACTCCTTGCTCAGCAATGCTTTTTTTGCATTTTCCAAAAATTCACGGGCGTTTGCTATATTTGCTCCCATCTGCTCGGTTTCCACTATCGTAGCCATAGTGTTCATCAAAGTTGCATCCACAAACATAGCCATTGCTTGATGTGCTTCTTCTGAACATCTTTTTGCAGTATCGAGCGCCAACTTATAATCGTGCATATCAAGTTTGCTCTTTGATTCTACTAAGGTTGCTTGCACCTTACCTATAGTAGCCCCTAGCGCCTTAGCACGCTCAAGGTCCTTCTCAGCAACTGTTATCGCTTCTACACACATGAGATGGTCAGATTTTGCTTTCTCAGCCCCTTTACCTGCTTCCACTGCAAGTGCCAACGCTTTCTGGAATCCCCCCTCCTTTAGCACTCCTTCTGCGCTTGATATGCTTCCTTCGAAAGGTACAACATAAGCACCTACTTCTTTTGCTTTTCTTATTTGCTCAGTAGCAACTCTAATCGCATCTGTAACAAACGCATGCATGCTCTTTTCTGCCAACTGTCCTGCTTTAACTGCTGAAGAAAGCGCATTTTCATAATTCCCTAAATCAAGTTCACTTTGCGCATGCTCGAGTTGTTCTTCTGCCTCTTTTGCTTCAGTTCCAAGCGCGTGCGCTTCTGTTATTTTCATTTTCGATAAAGATATTGCATCCGTTGCTTGCTGAAACTCTGCTTTTCTTGCATTCGCTTCATTCTCTGCCTTCTTTGCAGATTCCATAGCCTTTGTATAATCCTTGTTCGCGAGTAAATGCAGAGCCTCTTCAATCAATTTATCCGCATTAATCAACTTAATACCCATATCCTTTGCAGAAGACGCTGCAGACTGCGCCATTTTAATAACTTCTTCCACAACTGAAGCCTGCGTCATCTCTGCTTCTTTACCTGCATGGATTGCAAAATCTAAAGCCTCCTCAAAATTCGAACTTTCCATTGCAATTCTCGCTTGGTCTAACAGTTCCTTAGCCTGATCTACGTTCGCATCCAATTTCTTTGCGTCTTCTAATATCATCGTAGAAGAACTTATTGCTTCCAATACCAACTGATGTGCTCCATCTTCTGCCTCTTTCTTTGCCTTCTTGCCTGCCTCCAATGCCTTATCAAACTCTTTTGCATCAAGTGCTTTTTTTGCATCTTCAAGCAAACTCATCGCAGATGTTACATCAACTCCAAGTTTCTCAGAATCTAAAATTGTAGTCTCAGCCGCAGATAGCACCGATGAAACTAACGCAAGTTGTGCATTCTCTGCTTCTTCTTTACATCTTTTCGCATGGAATAATGCTTTCTCAAACTCCTTTGCATTAAGTGATACCTTTGCTTCATCTAAAAGTTCTCTTGCTCTTGTAACATCTGTTTCTGTACGCATAGCCGAAGTTAGGGCGTTTTGCGCATTTATTATCACATGAGACACATATTCATGCATAGACTGCTCTGCATCGTTTTTTGCCTCCTCTGCGTTTTTCAAAGCCAAGCCGAATTCTTTATTTTCTAAACTTAAAGTTGCCTCGTCCAAAAGTTCTATAGCCTTACTTGCATCTGCTCCAAGCCGCTTCGCATTCTCAACAACTGTTGAAGTCTCGGCTATTATTCGGGCTGTAAGGTCGCTTTGCACTCGCTCTGCCTCTTCAATTACCTTTCGCGCAAACTCCAAAGAAGGTTTATATTGCTTCAAATCGAATTTGTTTTTTGCCTGTAATAGGATTTCTTCGCATCCCAATACATCTGCTCCAAGCCCTTTCGCATCATCTATCGATTTTCTTGCATCGTTAATAACTTTCTCAACAAGTACACATTGCGCATTCTCAGCCTCATTCTTTGCTGCTTTTATCCTTTCTACGGCATTCTGATAATCCTTATTTTCAAAGTAAGACTTTGCTTGATTAAACTCAAACTCTGCTTTCGAGACATCTGCCGACATAGCATGGGCAGCCGCTATCAGACTTTGGACTTCTGTTAGTTTCCCAGATAGAAGTTTACTCTGTGTCGAGCCGCATTCATGGATGCATTGTTTTGCAAACTCGAGCGCAATGCTATAATCTTTTCCATCTAATGAAACACGCGCTTGGTCGAGCAAATCCGCACACATCGACACATCTGCTCCAAGCCCTTTCGCACTCTCATAAGTTCGCGTTGCTTCTTTAATTACATTCGAAACATGCTCCTTTTGTTTCTCTTCTATATTTGAAATTACTTCTTTTGCTATCTTAAATGCATTCTCAAAATCATGAGATTCCTGCAATGAGACTGCTTTTCTAATTTCCTCTTCGAATTTTTCCATGTTAACTCCAAGAGATTGCGAGGTTACAATCGCTGCTCGGGCATTCGAAATTGATTCTGCTACAAGGATACTTTGTGTAGTCTCTGCTTCTATCTTAGATTGATTTGCGCATTCCAGGGCAACTTCATAATCTTTATTTGTGAGTGAAGTCTCTGAACCCTTATACAACTCTTCAGCTTTCGTTATCTTTGCCCCAAGCCTCTTTGCTTTATCAATTTCCTCACGGGCTTTTTGCTGTGCTATTTTAACCAATTCTTCCTGAGATTTTGATGCCTCCTCAATTGATTTTAACGCAGATACCAATGCATTTGAAAAATCACGAGCATCCAAAAGTTTCTTTGCATTATCCAACAATTCCTGTGCATTTTTCACTTGCGCGCGTATCTTCTCTGCTTCAGATATCGATTCCTGGGCTTCGTTTATTTTCGTTTTAACTAAACTCTCCTGCAGTGTCTCTGAAATTTCTATACATTCATTCGTAAGTTCTACGGCTTTAATATAATTCTTACTGAAAAAAGCCTCCTTTGCAACATTAAATTTTGATTTTACATCTTCAAGGTTAACTCCAAGCGCTTCTGCCTCTGCTATCAATACTTCCGCAGATTCCAAAGTATCTTTTGCGACCGTAACTTGTGCATTTTCTGATTCTTTTGCGCTTTCTCTTGCAAGGTTAAGCGCAGTTGCAAAGTCATTCCCTTCTAATGCAGTACGCGCATTCTTCAATAACCCTCTTGCCTTATTCAAGTCTGCCCCAATCTTTTGAGCATCTGCCATTATATTCTGTGCAGTTACAAGAGCATCTGAGACTTTCTTATACTGTAGACTTGTTATCTCCTCAGCGCATTTATTTGCTAAATTAAACGCCTGCTCATAGTCCTTCCTATTCAAAGCACTTTTTGATTCGTTAATCAACTCTTCGCACTTTGAAGTATCGACTTCTAACTTCTGAGCCTGTTGCAGTTTAGTCTGCACATTCGATATTATAGAAAGCACATACTTATTCTCTAAAGTTTCTACCTCATTTAAGCATCCTACTGCAAGTTCTTTTGCATTTACATATTCAAAATTATCAAGTGAAAGTTTAGCATCTTTTAATATCTCTTCTGAACTCAAAACTTCAACACCAATCTTCTTTGCGCCTGCAATTTTCCCTTCTGCTGCATTTATAGAATCTATCGCTTCTTGATATTGTATCATTATAGTTTCTGATTCTTTCAATGCTTCTTCTGCTTTTTTTAATGCCCCCTTATAATCCCCAGATGCAAGCAAAGATTTGCTCTCATCTATCATTCCCTTTTGTTTATCTACATTCGCACCTATTTTTAGAGCGGCATCTATGTTCTCCTCAGCTACTTTTATCGATGTCTTTACCCTTGCCTCTTTCGCTAACTTAGTTTCTTTTATACATTTATTTGCAAACGATATAACTTCTGCATATTCAAAAACTGTTAATGCCGCTCTTGCATGTTCTAATTGCTCCAACGCAACTCCTATATCTGCCTTTAACTCTTCTGCTTCTGATATGTTCGATTCTGCAAGTCTTATCGCATCGTTTGCAGCCTTAAAATTCTCTATTATCCCTTTTGCCTGCTCCATGCATTCTTTAGAAAATATAACCGCACTATCGTACGCTTTCTTCTCTACCGCTTCTTTTGCCTTATTGAAACTTGCCTGAGCAATAGACACGTCTGCACCCAATGATTGAGCGTTCTTCAATATCTTCTCGCTTGACTCTATCACTTTCTTTACAAATTCTAATTGGCTTAACTCCGTCTCCTTTATACATTCTGCGCATAAGGAGTTCACTTTTTCATACTCAGCCTTTTCCATGGCTTCTGTTGCTAATTTATATAACTCCGTTGCTTTCTTAGAATCTGCGCCCATCTTCTCTATTTCAAATATCTTGCTCTTGGCAACTTGAATAGAATCTGTCGCCTTTAAAAAGTCTGTCTTTACCTTTTCTGCCTCTTCGCCTGCTTGCTTTGCATATTCTAATGCAACTTCAAAATCGTTATTCTTTAAAGATAGTTTTGCCCCTTCTAAAAGTTTCCTTATCTCTGACACATTCACTCCTTTATTTTCTGCTTCGTCTATCTTCGATTGCGCAAAGAGAATAGTATCCAGGACATGTTGTGCCCCCTCATGGAGTGATTTCGCCTCTTCTCTAGAAACCTTTGCAAACTCAAGCGCTTTCTCATACTCTTTCTTACTAAATGCATCCTGCGCTTTTTCAAGTGCCTCTTCAGATTTTCTAATATCTGCACCCATCTTCTGTGCTTCTGCAAGAATCGCCCTACTTGACGTTATGGTCTCAGAAACAAATTTTTCCTTTGCCGTTTCTATTTCCAAAAGAACTTTATTCGAAAGTTCTATGCATTTCTCGTATTCATTGTTGCTTAGTAGTGCCTTTGCGTTATACCAATTTTCCTTTGCAATCTTGGTGTCCACACCTAAAGCATCTGCACTTGCCAATTCTTTTTGTGCCTTTGAAAGAAGTTCATTCGCCTTCTCAAATCCTTTCTTTATGTTCTCAATTTCATCAAGTGCCCTCTTTGCCAAAGAGACTGATTCTTCATAGTTCTTTGCTTCAAAGGCTGCCTTCGCCTTTTTTAGATTTTCTGATGCGCTAAATGAAGTTGCGCCAATTTTTTCTGACGCTTGAATTGCTAAGGAGGCTGACGAAATTATCTCATTTACCTTTCCCTCTAATAGATTTTCAATTTCTACGAGCGTCTGTGATGCAAAATCTTTTGCCTCTTCGTACTTTCCATCCTTTATCAACGCATTTGCAAGTATACGCAATTCCTTTACTTCATTCGAAGAATAACCTAACGATTCGTATTTCAAAATTAACTCATCAGCCTTTTTTAATTCTTCTTTGCATGCTTCATATGCATACATCCTCTTTTCTGCCTGTTCAAGTGCATGCTTGACTTTATCGAGAGCCTTCTTGTAATCTCCCTTTTCCACATGCTCCTTCGCTTCTAATACCAAGCCCTTTATTTTATCAACATTTATGCCCTTAGATTCTATCTCTGCTATTTTCGCAGCATTTGTCTCTATTACACCTATCACAACCTCCTTTTGATTCTTAGAACCTGCCTCTATTACCTTTGTAGATATATCGAATGCTTTTACATAATCTTTCGCATCAAAAGCCGTTTTTGCCTGAGTTAACATGTCCGATAATATGGAAACGTCCAAGCCTAACTTCTTTGCACTTATAACTGACAAGTTGGCGCTCTGCATTGTTTCTGATATCACTGTAAAAACAGTCTTTTCCAACTCTGCTGTAGTCTGTTTTATAACTGCATATGCCATCTCAAATTCTTGCTCTTTTATTAGATTTGAGGCGTCGTTCAGCGCATCTAACTGACCTATATTCTTCAATCCTGCTTTTTCACCTATACTTATCAGCATTTTCGCCTGTGAAAGGGCATTTGTTAACATCTCTATCTGAGATTTATCAGCCTCCTCACTGGCTTGGGTTGCATATTCTAATGCCTTTGCAAAATCCTTTTTCTCTAATGCCGCTTCAGCCTTATTCAAAAGGTCATTTGCTAATGTTACGTCTGCTCCTATCTTTTGGGCATTTGCAATCGTTGTTTGCGTCGACATTATTGTTTCAGAAACAAGTGCAAGTTGTGCCTTTGCAAGTTCTTCGGAAGATTGTTTTGTAAGAAGGTTACATTTCTCATATTCCTTCGACTCAAGGGCTTTCTTTGCTTGCTCAAATATCTCTGATGCCTTTGATATCTCGCATCCTAAAGAAGATGCTGTTTTTAGAGATGCGTCCAAGCCTTGCAGATTCTTCGTAATATGTTCTACCAATGCGTTCGAAAGGTCATCCTTTAATTTTGTAGCAGTCTGAAGTGCCTTCAGATAGTCCCTTTCATCAAGCATTGACTTTGATTGTGCAACCTGCGCTTGGTATTTTCCTATATCAACACCAATCTTCTTCGCAGAGTCTAAGGTAACCTGCACATATTTTAAAAGTTCAGCAACCATACTATACTGAACTTTACTTAATTCATCTGAGCATAGTTTTGCCATTGAGAAGGAACGTTCATATTCGCCCTTATCTAACGCATTCTTTGCCTGTTCAACCAGTTCTTTTGCTCTTCCAGTTTCCGCCCCTAATTGAACTGCATTTGATATCGTGCTCTCTGTAAACTTTATTAAACCTTCAAGAAATTCGCGCTGTATCTTGCCTGCTTCTTCTAGGTTCTTATTTATTATTTCATATGCCTTCTCGTAATCTTTCGCATCATGTGCAGATTTTGCATTCGCAAGCGCATTTGCTTGGACAGTAACTTCAACTCCAATCCTCTTTGCAGTTTCAATACTCAACTGCGCATTTTTCAAATTCTCAAGCAATTTCACCGAAAGCCTCTTTTCAAGTTCTTCATTTATCTTCGAAATCGCATCTTTTCCAGACGCAAAATCACTTTCCTTAGCCGATTTCACAGTTTCAAGTTCGTTTGCAAGGTCTTCTGCAGGTATCCCAAGCCGTTGGGCAAGTTTAAGCCTTGAATAGGTAAATGCAAGTTTCTCTTCTGATTTCGCCCGCGATGCCCTTACCTTTTCTATCTCTTCTGCACATATCTTTAGATTTTCCCAAACTTTCTCATAGTTCTTCTTTATAAGTTCTGCCTTTCCTGCTGATTGCAAATCTATTATTTTTCCTGGTTTTATCCCTTCTTTTTCCAACTCACAAATCTTCCCGTCTATTTCAATAATCAAACTTTCATTCTTTTTCTTTACTGTTTCTTCGATTTCATCATTAAGTTTTCTTGCTAACTCTAATGCACCGCTATAGTTTTTACCATCAAGCATCGATTT
>Ga0207433_10006654_pt1 | contig 19829 bp, 20 predicted proteins | sample YelNatPaOPGAMG01_FD_187559 | JGI IMG/M metagenome (GOLD analysis project Ga0207433, IMG submission 187559) | Hot spring thermophilic microbial communities from Obsidian Pool, Yellowstone National Park, USA - OP-RAMG-01 (SPAdes) (version 3) | ecosystem: Environmental > Aquatic > Thermal springs... | reverse complement strand
TGATTCTTATCCTGGTATTTATTCTCTAAGAACCTCAAGTTCTTCTTTAACTCCTGGTATTAGAGATAAAGGTTTAGTAGGTTATTGGAAATTTGATGAAGCAACAGGCACAATAGCTTATGATTCATCGGGAAACAACAATAATGGCACTTTAACTAATGGTCCAACTTGGACCACTGGTAAAGTAGGTAGTGCTTTAAGTTTTGATGGGGGGAATGATTATGTGGATGTGGGAAATAAACCAAGTTTATTCCCCGATAATATTACTATTGCAGCATGGGTGAAAACTAATAATTTATTTGAATGGGAAGGAATAATTTCGAATATGAGGAGTTGGGGGACGGGTTTTAGTCTTCAAATGGGAATAAATTACAAAATTGCTGCAATGGTTAGTGGTAGTTATCTACAAACTTCCTGGGCGCCTCTTACTGAAGTTTGGTATCATATTGTTGCTACTCACGACGCCACAACCAATCTTAATATTCTATATGTGAATGGGAAAGAAGAAAATCGTATGTCTCGTGCGGTAAGTTATGAGACAAATCCTAAAACATATATAGGAGTATTTTATACTTCTCCTGCTCTTTCCTTCTCCGGTCTCATCGATGACGTCCGCATCTATAACCGAGTTTTATCTCCAGCTGAAATCCAAGCCATATATAATGCAACAAAATAATTATTGCTGTCCCGCGCCAAACCATGCCATATTTTTTATTTATTTCCTATTTTAATTAACTAAATCGCCTTCGGCTCTATTTTTTCTTTAATTTTGAAGTTTGTTTTTGCGGAAAGAAACGAAATTTTAATTCGTTTAATTTGGCTATACAAAACGATAAAAATGATTTAAAATAAAAGAAAAAAATTTAAGAATCCAATGATAAATCAACATTTAAATCTTCAAAATTTAGAAATTAACCAAGAAAAATTTAGTGGTCCTTTAGACCTTCTTTTGATTTTAATTGAAGAGCGCAAATTAGAAATTACAGAAGTAAGCTTAGCAAGCGTGACAGATAGTTTTTTAAAATATGTTGGTGATTTAAAACAGGCGGCGCCGGCGATTTTAGCCGATTTTTTAGTAGTGGCGGCAAAATTAATTTTAATTAAATCCAAAAGCTTATTGCCAACCTTAGAACTCTCATCAGAAGAAGAGGCGGAAATTAAGGATTTAACGCAAAGATTGGAAATTTATAAATTATTTAAAGAAGCCTCTCAGCACATTAAAAACTTGTATACTAAAAATCCGATGATGGCTCGGGAGTTTTTGTCTACTCAAACACCAATTTTTTATCCGCCTGAAAATTTTGAAGTTTTATGGTTAAAGCAAGCCTTTGAAAAAATCTGGACTGAATTTAGCAGTTTAGGCGAAACAATTGTTGAAAAAGTGAAAAAAGTCATTAAAATTGAGGAGAAAATTAAGAATATTTTAAAGCTTTTAAATCAAAAAGTCGAATCGAGTTTTAATCAATTAATTACTAAGCGAGAGAAAATAGAAATTATTGTGACTTTTTTAGCGCTACTTCAAATGTTTAAAGAACAAATTGTAATAATTGAACAAGAAGAAAATTTTGGGGAAATAAAAGTCGTTTTAAAATCAGAGAATCACTTTATTTCATACCATGAATGATATTGAGAAAAAAATTGAAGCGCTACTGTTTATTTCAGGTGAACCATTAGAAATAGAAAAAATTGCTGAAATTATTGATATTGAGAAGGAACAAATAAAAGAAATTATTCAAAATCTAAAAACAGATTATGAAATAAATAATCGAGGGCTTAATTTAGTTATTTTTGATAATAAAATTCAGTTGACTACTAATCCGCAAGTTAGTGAAGTAATTGAGAAATATTTACAGAAAACATTAAAAGAAGATCTAACACCAGCCGCAGTTGAAACTCTAGCTATCATTGCTTATAAAGGACCTTTAACGCGTTCAGAAATTGATAATATTCGCGGAGTTAATTCATCTTATATTTTAAGAAATTTATTGATTCGTGGTTTAATTGAAAGAGATGTTGATTCACATAAAGCTAATGCTTTTATTTATAAAATTAGTTTTGATTTTTTAAGAAAAATGGGTTTAGGAAAAATTGAAGATTTACCTGAATATCAAAAATATCATAATTTATGATAAAAATGATTTTAAAAAGATTTTTTATAATAATTATTGCTTTGATAGCCAGCTTTAGCGGCGCTTGGTTTTATGTTCACTATTTTAGTAATAATTTAAAAACAGAACAGGGTAATGCGTCTTTTAATCAATTGTTTAGCGCTAAATCAGATTATTCCGCCATTGTTTATCCTTTTAGGAATTGGGAAATTAAAGATGATCCAAATGTTTTAGCTCAAGGAGTTTTAGTGGCAGATATTGATAATGATTATATTTTTTATCAAAGGAACGCTAATGTGAGACGACCAATCGCTTCAATTACTAAATTAATGACAGCGGTTATTGCGAGCGAAAATTTATTAGTTGATGAACCAGTGGTTATTTCTCAAAAGGCATTGCAAACTGATGGCGACCCAGCTATTTTTTATTTAAATGAAAGAGTAAAAAGCTTTGATTTGCTTAAACCATTATTAATGCTGTCTTCTAATAAAAGCGCCATGGCTTTAGCTGAGGCAGTGGGGGAGAATAAGTTTATTTCTCTAATGAATCAAAAAGCTAAAGAATTAGAAATGACTCAAACAACTTTTGTTGAGCCGAGTGGTTTAAATTTTTTAAACCAATCAACCCCTAATGATTTAAAAAAAATGCTTCAATATATCCTTTATCATGAGCCAAATCTCCTTTTGATTTCAAAAACTCCAAAAGATAAAATTGAAGGAGAAAATCCAAAAATTATTCATGAATTAACTAATATTAATCAATTAACCCAAAAACCTTTATTTTTAGACGATTTAAAAATTACTTATTTAGGAGGAAAAACTGGTTTTATTGATGAAGCTTGGCAGACTTTTGCCGGATTATTTTTAGTACCAAGTAAACGTTCGGAAGAATCTTCACGTCGAATTATTATAGTTGTTTTAAAAACCCCAAATCGTTATAATGATATAGAGTCGCTTTTAAGATGGCTAAACAAAGCTTATATCTTTTAATTTATGTCTTTTAATCTTCTTATTCTTCAATTATCCCGCCTTTTTATTTTTTTTGCGCTTTCATTTGGAGTGGCGCTGATTCTTACACCTATTTTAGTTAATTTGCTTTATAAATATAAAGTGGGCAAACAAATTAGGACTGAAGGTGCGCCAGTTTTTGCTAGTTTGCATAAAAAAAAAGAAGGTACGCCAACAATGGGCGGAATTTTAATCTGGTTTACAACAGCTATTATTGCTTTTTCTTTTTTTATTTTAAGTAAAATTTTTGATCAAGTTTTTGCTTATTTTAATTTTGTGAGCCGCGCACAGACATATTTACCATTGTTCTGTTTGATTTTTGCGGCATTTGTTGGTTTGGCGGACGATATTTTAGGAGTTTTAAAGATTGGTCCTAAAGGAGGAGGTTTATCGATTAAACAAAAATTAATTCTTTATCTTGTTATCGCTCTTATTGGCGCTTATTGGTTTTATTTTAAATTAGGCTGGGATTCAGTTCATATTCCATTTTTAGGGGATTTCTCGCTGGGAATTTTTTATCCTCTATTTTTTATTTTTATTGTGGTAGGGACGGCGCATGCGACAAATTTAACCGATGGTTTAGATGGTTTGGCTGGCGGCACAATGCTTTTTGCTTATTTGTCATTAGCAGTGGTGGCTTTTGTTCAACAAAAATTTGATTTATCCACTTTTATTGGTGTAATCCTAGGATCCTTACTGGCTTTTTTGTGGTTTAATATTTATCCAGCTCGATTTTTTATGGGCGACACAGGTTCAATGGCTTTAGGAATTACTCTTGGTCTTTTGGCAATGTATACTAATACTGCATTACTCCTACCATTTTTTGCTTTTATACCTTTAATTGAAACTTTATCAGTGATTGTTCAAATAATTAGTAAGAAAATTCGTAAAAAGAAAATATTTTTATCTTCACCAATTCATCATCATTTTGAAGCTATTGGTTGGCCAGAAGCAAAAATTACTATGCGTTTTTGGATTCTTTCGGCTATTTTTTCGATTTTAGGATTAATAATTTTCTTTATGGATAAAATATTATAAAATTTTTAGTAAAATTATTTTATTGACAATTTTATTTTTATATGGTAGTGTATTTATATAATTATCTAAAAATAGTTTCTTAAAAATTAAAAAATATGTGGATGTTATGAAAAAGAAAATAATTTTTGAATGATTTTAAAGAAAAAACTTTCTAGAAAATAATCATTAATAAAAGAAAGGAGGTTAATTGATTATGAAACCTGAAGTTGAAGGAATCCAGTTTCGTTTTGGAAATTTATCATTATTTTTTATTTCCATTCCTACTAAAAATGGGAAAAAACGGCCTCAATTAAAACATTTGATTAAAAATGGTGTTATAAATGATGATGTTGCTACTGGTAAAAAAGATATACCAGCCCAAATTCTTCGGGAAATATATGCTCGAGCGGCGGTTATTTTTAATAAATTCTAAAAAAAACGGGAAATTTCCCGTTTTTTTTTTTTTTTTTTTTTTTTTTTTTTTTTTTTTTTTTTTTTTTTTTTTACTCCGCACCTTCCGAGGATTGCATGACCATCCTAAAAAAGTGCAGGGTTTATAATTTCTTCTGATATCCACACCAAAAAGCATAGCCATCAAGCGGATTTTTATTTTCTGGTTGAATTTTTTTTATTAACAAACCCTTTTTAACGCAGCGAACAAATAAGTTTTTATTAAAACAAAAGAAGTCGCCAATTTTTTTATCTATAAATAAATTTTCATCATTAACAACTTCTGCTTCCAAAATTTTGTAATTTTTTCCTTGGCGTTTAAAATATACATTTGGCCAGATCTCAAAAGCGCGAATTTTTCTTTCAATCATTTCTGCCGGTTCATTAAAATCAATTAAGCCATCCTCTTTTTTAATTATTTTGCAATAGGTGGCTTCATTGTGGTTTTGGGGTATTGGTTGAATTTGATTAGTTAGCCATTTTGGTAAAGTTTCAATTAATAAGGTTGATGCTTCTTCAATTATTTTTTTCTCTAATTCACTATAAGTAATTTTATTGTCTATTTTAATTTTTTTTGCTACTATTATCGGACCGTGGTCCATTTCTTCATCCATTAAAATAATGGTTACGCCTGTGTCGGTTTGGCCAGAAAGAATAGTGGCTTGGATAGGTGAGGGGCCGCGCCATTGAGGCAAAATCGAAGGATGAATATTTAAAGCGCCTTTTTTCGGTATTTCTAAATAATCTTTAGGAATGATTTTGCCGTAGCTAGCAACAATAAAAAGATCTGGTTCTAAATGTTGAATTTGGCTTAAAAAGGCCCTATTTTGGCGTATTTTCTCTGGTTCAGTTACTTCTAAACCCCATTTTTTAGCCATTTTTTTGGCTTCTGAAGGGGTCTTCTTGAGGCCGCGGCCTTTTATGCTATCTGGTGCGGTAACCACTAAAATAGGGCAAAAATCCGCTTTTATCAAAGCTTCGAGAATTCGAGCGCTAAATTCCGGCGTACCCCAAAAGATGATTTTAGCTTGGTTATTAGAAACCATTTTTGGTTTGAGTAATTTTATAAATTTTTACGGCCTTATCAATCATAAGAATACCATTCAAATGATCGATTTCGTGTTGCAGGATACGCGCCAGCATATTTTTAGCTTTAATTTTTATTTTTCTACCATCTTGATTTAGAGCTTCAATATTGATTTTTTGGGAGCGGGGCACTAAAGCAATAATTTTAGGCACACTCAAACAACCTTCTTCCTCAATAGTAATTTTTTTAGAGGCTTTAGTAATTTTAGGATTAATAAGGACGAGTTTTTTGTTTTCATATTCAACAACAATAATTTGATAACTTTCACCAATTTGATTAGCTGATAAACCAACGCCATCGGATTGTTTCATAATTTTATACATTTCTTGAATTAAATCTTGAATCTTTGAATCAGAAACATCAACCACTTCCTTAGTGGGTTGGTGTAAGAATTTTTCTTCATTTTTATTCAAAACAGTAAAAATCTTGTGCATATCTTGAGTATAATAAAATTATTAAATTAGAAAAGAGTTAGTGGTTCAACCTCTATATTAATTTCATCAGGTAATAGTTTAAGGATAGCGTTGCGTTTTTTAATAATTTCCGGCCAATTTTTTTCATTGACTTCAATTCGCCAATATATCTCTTTTAAATATAATCCCTGAATTTTTGAAACAATTGGAGAGATAGGTTTTGAAAGATGCCATTTTTCTTGAGAAAATAGTTTTTGAATATTTTTTTCAAGCAGTTGATAGGCATAATCAGATAATTTAAAAAGTTTTTGAGGTTTGCTTTTAGCTATTTGAATTTTAATAATTTGACTAAAGGGCGGATAGAAAGTTTTGCTTCTAATTTCTAATTGTTGATCATAGAAATTAGAAGCGGTAATAGTGTTAATTAGACTATTTTGAGCATCAAAAGATTGAACAATAAAATTTTTAGCTTTAGTGCTTAAATCATCAAATAAATGTTTAATTCTTTCTTCACTTTGGAAATCTGGCACAACCAGCATTTGTTCTAAGAGAGGAATAACAACTAAGTCAATTTTTAATATTTCATCAAGAAATTTAAGAAAAAGTTCGGTGGCGATTAGAACATTAATTTCTTTTTGCTGAAATTTAAGAAAAGTTTCCTTTTCCTGATTTAAATTTTTAAGATGATCAGTGTCAAAAATTGCTGTTTTAATAGAAGAAAAATTCTTTTTAAAGAATTCATTAATCTTTTGATTTCCAAAACCAATGAATTTCATTAAATAACCTTGGCAATTAGGACAAATATCTGGCGCTTCAATTTTATAGCCGCAATGATGGCACATTAAGTAATTATTACTTTCATTTTGATGATAAACCAAAGCTGCGTCGCAGTTCGGACATTTAAAAATATATCCGCAATTTTCGCAAATTAAAGCTGGTGAATGGCCGCGACGATTATTGAAAATAAGAATAGAATTATTTTTTTTGAGAGTGTCTTTAATTATTTCTTTAGTTTCGCTTGAAAAAACTTCATTTTGCTTAAGAGAAATATTATAAACAATTGGTTTAATCAAATTTTTAATTTCATCAATCGAATTTAAAGTTTGATAATTGTTTGTTTTAATTTTTTGATAAGTTGAAAGAGAGGGCGAGGAAGTGATAAGAAGAATATCAGCATTAAAAATTTGTGCTAGTTTAAAGCTAGCTGTTTTAGCATTATAATGAATTTTTGTTTCAAATGTTTCAAAACTATAATTTTCTTCATCAATAATTACAATTAATGTTAAGTTTTTGAAAGGTGCAAAAATAGCTGATCGTTTACCGAAAATAATAGGGATTTTTACCTGATTAATTTTCTCATAGAGATTGAGAATTTTTTTAGAGCTCTTTTTTTCAAAAATAGCGATATAATTAGCTAAATTTGGCAGATTTTTAAGATAAAATTCCAATTTAATTTGATTGGGAAAAATGAATAAAACTTGGCCATTATTTTTTAGATGTTTTTTAACTTCTTTTTCTAAAATTGGGAAATTATCACCAAATAAAACATTAATTTTATTTTTTCTTGAGATAAATGATTCATCTTCTAATTTAATTTTTTTTAGAATATTAATGGCTGGCAAACCATTTTTTATAAGAGAGGGCAGGGGATTAAAATAATACTCAGAAAGCCATTTAAAAATTTCTAATTGTTGTTGAGTAATAACTTTATTTTCATTAATTATTTTTCCTAATGGTTTAATTTGGAATTTAGCTTTTTTAATAGCAATTTTTGATTGAATGGGTTCAGAAGAAATGACAATGCCTTCAATTTTTCGATGACCAAAAGAAGCCCAAATTAAACAATGAGGATTAATTTTTTGGGAGTAGAAATAAAGAAGGGATTTATTTTGGGACCGTGGTAAATAAGTAATTGGTAAAACATTAATGAGATACATAATTTAATTATAAACCAAAATAGACAAATCTAAAATTTTAAAGTAGAATGAAATAAATACAAAAAAATATGGAATATTTAAGATTATTTTTCGCTATTGATTTACCTTTTTCTTTAAAAGAAAAAATAGAAAGAAAGGTTAAAGAAATTGCCTTGCCAATTAACGCCAGATTAACGCCAAAAGAAAATTTACATTTAACTCTTTTGTTTTTAGGCAATGTTAAAATGGATGATTTGACTAAAGTAATGGAAGTGGGCGAAAAAACTTTTAAGAGTTGCGAGCCAATTGAACTTTGTGGAACTCATATTTCAGTAGCTCCTAATCAAAATTTTAGCCGAATGCTTTGGTTAAATTTTAAATTTAATAAGGAGTTGGATAATTTAAAGAAAAAATTAGAAGAAAATCTTAAGGCAGCCGATGTTAATTTTAAATTAGAAGAAAGGGAATTAAAAATTCATTTGACTTTAGCTCGTTTTGAACCACAAAAATTTATTTTTAAAAATATTGACTTTCCCATTCATTTTAGGGCAACGGAGATATGTTTAATGGAAAGTAAATTACAAAAACCTCATAGTGTTTATATCCCGTTTCGGAAATATGTGCTTTCTTAAATTGAAAAAAAATAATAAAAGAATATAATAAAATAATTATGAATAAAATTATTTCTAGTTTAAAAAACTCCATTTTAAAATTAATAACAAAAATCAAAGAAGAATTTAAAAAAATATCAAAAACAACATTAATTATTGCAGCGGTTTTAATATTGGTTTGTTTAGCTTTTATTTTAGGTTTTAAAACCGGTGAAAAGACATTGCCAACATTTGAAACCTCCAACACTATCAATGGCATTGAAAATATAAACCTTAACAAACCAGAAGGAGTTGATTTTTCTTTATTCTGGGATGCGTGGAGATATATTCAGGAATATTATTTGAAATCAGACAGTTTAGATAATCAAAAAATGGTTTATGGCGCAATTAAAGGAATGATTGATTCACTTGGCGATCCTTATACCGTATTTTTTGATCCTGATGATGCTAAAAAGTTTACTGAAGATGTTAGTGGTAATTTTAGTGGCGTGGGAATTGAAATTGGTTTGAAAGATGGTATCATTACAGTTATTGCGCCTTTAGAAGATACTCCAGCTTGGAGAGCAGGATTAAAAGCCGGAGATAAAATTTTAGCAATTAATAAGGAATTAACCGATGGTTTGGCACTTGAAGAAGCGGTGAAAAAAATAAGAGGTGAAAAAGGCACATCAGTAACTTTAACAATTATGAGGGAAGGTTTTAATCAACCTAAAGATTTTACAATTATTCGTGATAGCATTACTGTGCCAGCGGTAAAAATTTCATTTTTAGATAATAATATTGCTCATTTGAAATTATTAAGTTTTAATGAAAATGCGCCTTTAGAATTTTATCGCGCTTCGCTTCAAATTGTAATGAAAAACTCGCCAGGAATTATTTTAGATTTAAGAAATAATCCGGGCGGTTATTTAGATGGAGCAGTGAATTTAGCTGGTTGGTTTGTTAAAAGAGGCGAAGTAGTTGTTCGAGAAAAAGAAAAAGATGGTCGTGAGAAACTTTTTAAAGCAAGCGGTAATCAAATGTTTTTGAATACACCAGTAATTGTTTTAGTAAACGAGGGTTCTGCTTCAGCTGCTGAAATTTTAGCTGGCGCTTTAAAAGATTTAAGAAAAATTAAATTAGTTGGAGAGAAAACTTTTGGTAAAGGTTCAGTTCAAACGCTTCTACCTTTAATAGATAATTCAATGATTAAGGTAACTATTGCTGAGTGGTTAACTCCGGATGGTAATCAAATTAATGAAAAAGGATTAGAGCCGGATTACAATATTAAAAATGAAGAAAATTCTGAAAAAGATTTACAATTAGAGAAAGCTCTGGAGATTTTAAAAGAACAAATAAAAAGTAAATAAAATGAAGGTCATCCTTTTAGCCGATGTTCCAAAATTAGGAAGAAAAAATGATATTAAAGAGGTGGCTGATGGATATGCGCGCAATTTTTTGATTCCTAAAAATATAGCAATTTTAGCTACGCCTGAAAAAATTAAAGAAATTGAAAGATTAAAACAGCAGGAAGAAATGAAAAAAAGACAGGAATTAGCCCTATATGAACAATGGGCTAAAAAAATAAGAAGTATTAATTTAGAATTTAAAATTAAAGCTGACGAAAAAGGAAAGTTATTTGGTTCTTTACATAAAGAAGAAATTATTGCGGAATTAAATAAATTTGATATCAAACTCCAGGAGAAACAAATAATTTTAGATAAATCCATTAAGGAAGTAGGGGAGTATTTAATAAAAATAAAATTCAGTCCCGAACTTGAGACTGAATTAAAAATACAAATTAAACCTTTTTAAATTACTGATACTACTTTAACTCTTTTTTTTGAACCATTAAAATTAACTTTTTGTTTTTCAGAAAATTTAACAAATCCTTCTTTTAAAGCATAGAGAGTATAATCCTTACCGATTCCAACGTTCCTTCCCGGTTTAAATATTTCACCGCGTTGACGCACAATAATAGCGCCTTTTTTAGCTTTTTGGCCGTCAAATAATTTAACGCCCAAACGCTTGGCTTCAGAATCTCTTCCTAATTTTGTTGAACCTCCAGATTTTGTATGGGCCATAAAATTAGTTTATAATAATTAATAATAAACGACATTTGAGATTAATTTCGTATTTTAAATATTTTTTTAAAAAATGCAACCCAAAAATTTTTTCCAATCAAATAAAAAAATTATTATCTTTGCTATATTTATTTTTCTAATTGTCACAATTAGTTTTGGGCTAGGGTATTTAACAGCTTTAAAGTTAGTAAGACCAGTTCCGATTATAATAGAGAAATGTCCAAATTAATTATTATTCATCGTCTAATTCGCTTTTAATAACCTCGATATCTTTTTTAACCGCTTTCAAAATTTTGCGATTTTTAACTTTTTGCAGCTTTTCAATTTCTTGAATAAGAGAAGGTTCTATTTTTTTTAATAATTTTTCCAATTTTCTTTTATCTAAATTAGAAACTTCATTCCATAAACCCGTTTTTATCAGAAGGTCTTTTAATCTTTCCTGATCGTATTCTTTAACAGATTGAATTTGATAAGAAAAAAATCCTTCTTCACCAAAAATACGACCTAATTGTTTTTTTTCAGCATAAGCATTAATTTGCTTTTTAATTAAATCCAATTTGGCTTTATTGGCATCAACCTGTTCTTTGAGAGTGAAATACTCTTTAATTAATTCTTTAATTTCCGATTCTTGGGGTGTATTTTCTTTTTGATATAAATGAGACCACATCGGACAAATTTTTCGATATGGGCAAGAACCACATAATTTTGAAGGGATAGGCGGGAAGTAATTTTTCTCGATTTCGTGGATATTTTTTAATATCCTTTCTTTTGTTAAAAATAAATCTTCCTGGGTTTTTTGACTGGATAATTTCTCGCTGTGTTTAAGAAAATATAAACTTAAAGAAATATTATCAATAGAAGTTAAATTTGGCCACTTTTTTAAAAATCCTAAAACATAAATGGATAATTGTAAATTATTTTTTAAATTATTTTCCGCCGGCATTTTTTTAGCTGTTTTATAATCAATAATTTCAAATTTTTCATTTCCAAGCTTATCAATACGATCAATGTAACCAGCTAAAATATGTTTTGTTCCTTTTTCTTCATCTTCAATTTCCGCTTCAAAAAAACTCTCAAGATCAAGAGGTAAAGATACAGAAGGAATATTTTTTCGATAAAAGTCTTCTAAAATCCTTTTGCCTTCATTGAAATATATCTCTTTTTCTTTTTCATCTCGCCATTTAATCTTTTTATCAACCTCTTTCCATAAAATTGAGTAATAATCTATTAATTCATCAAAATAGGGGAAAATCGGGGCTTTTCTATAAAGATGTTTTAAACACTTATGGAGCAAACTACCAAAAATCTGTTCCTTAGATTTAGGAACTGTAATTTTTTCAATAATTTGAAATTCGTAACGTTTCGGACAATTTTCGAAAATTTCTAAATTAGAGTAGGAGGTTCTCATAAATAAAATTATAAAAATTTTTTAAAAAATAAAAAGAGATAAATGTTCATATCTTATTAGTAGGGAGAGGCAGTTTTAGTTTTAAACCAAAAATAGCAATATGTCGCACAAGGTAGATTTTGCGACATATATCTAGGATCTAGTTATCTTTTAATTATTTTTTTAACTTTTTACCGTTTTTTATTATCTAGGTCTAATCTGATTAAATTTTAATAAAATAATTTTTGAAAATATTATGAGAATAAATTTTTAATAAACTCTACTCCTTTGTTAAATCCATAGATCATTAAATTCATTATTTTTGAAAAAACCGAACCAACATCTACTTTAAAAAATTGGTTAATTTCTTGGGATAATCCTTGAAGCCAAGATTTAACTCGGTTAAAGAAAGCATTTCGGCTTGAGTTATCAGTTGGGTTAGAAATAATTTCTTCAATTCCGCCTTTTTCAAGATCAGGTACTACTTTTTCAGTGGAAAAATTCGTGATATTTCTAATAAAATTCTGTAAAAATTGCGGTAAAATATTGATAAATGAATCTAAAGCCGTATTATTACTAGCTTCTACTATCTGCCAATTAAATGAAAAGATTAAAAAACTAATTAATAGTAGCGCATTTAATGATTTATTATGAAAAATTTTCATAGTTTTTATTAATACGTCGCACAATTTTAAGGTTTTTATTGTAAATATGGCAATGGATTAATGGGAGCGCCGATTGGCATTGGACCACAACTGCTACTTTGGGTCATTTGGAAGGTTGGCGAAAAATAAAGTGTAAAATGCAAATGAGGTCCAGTGGCAAAACCTGTATTTCCACTATATCCTATTATTTGTCCTCTTTTAACTATATCACCTTTTTTGACAATATACAAGGAAAGATGAGCATAAAGAGTAGTTAGATTATTATAATGCCTAATAACAACAAATTTTCCATAAGCGCCTTTATAACAATATAAATCTTGATTACCAACAGCTACTACTTCGCCATCTTCAGCTGCATAAATTGGCGTTCCAATGCTGGCTTTTAAATCAATGCCATTATGCGAAGGAGTTTTATACCGGCCAATATTATAAAAATATTTCGAAGCGCTCGTTACTCCAAAGCCCTGAGTTACTACCGGATTACTAACCGGCCACAAAAGCAAACCTGCTCGAGCCGATGGCAAAGCCGATGGATCAATTTGCGCCTTTAATGCTTCTTCTAATCGGGAAATTTCTAATTCGATTTCTGCTCTTTGTTTCTCAATATTATCAAGTAAAGTTTGATAATTTTTTTCTTGACTTTTGGTTTTATTTAATAAAGTTGTTTTTTCGCCTTGAAGTGTTAAAACTATTTGTTTTTGGTTATTTAATTCTAATTTTACTTCTTCTAATTCCTCTTTTTTCTGTTCAGAATTAGTTTTTCGATTGGTTAATTCATCTTTAAGATTATTTAACTCATCTAGAGTAAGTTTTAAATTAGTGCTGATATTTTGAATGCCGTTAAGTTCTGATAGTGCCTCAGATATTTTTATATTTTTTAAAACAATAACCAAAGGATTAAGTTCACGATTTTTTTCATAAAGATTTTGTAATGTTTTAGCTAAAATTTCTTTCTTAATTGTAATTTCATCAGAAGTATTTTTAATATCCATACTTAATTGTTCTATTTCTAAATTAATTTTTTCAATCTGAATCTCATTAATTTTAATTTTATAATTAAGGTTATTAAGATTACTTTGAATCTTTTTTAATTCATTGCTTAATGTTTTTGATGTTGATTGGGTTTTTTCTAGTTCAGCATTATAAATTTCTGCCTGCTGAATTAATTGATTGATTTGTTGTTTTTTTGTATCAATTTCTTTTTGCAACTCCTGATAAGTAATTGCATAAAGAGGTGTTGAACCACATAAAAATGCAGACAAAAAAAAGATAATTAATAATTTAGTTTTTGCTTTTAAAATACCCATTTTATAATTGTTTAGCTTTTTCTCTAGCCAGATTAATTCGTCTTAAAGATTCAGTTTTGCCAATGATATCCATAATTTCAAATGGTCCAGCAGAATTTTTTAATCCTGATAGAGCCACTCTTAAAGGCCATAAAACACTCCCCCTGCCTCTTTTTTCCGCTTCTGGCATAATGATTAATTCTAATTGCTGTTTAGTAAAAAATTGGTTATCTAAATTAAATAATAAATCATAGATTAAGTCAAGATTATTAGTTAGTTCTTCTTTTGTCATGTTTTGCCAGAGTAGTAATTGAGGTTCATAATCTGGTAACACAAAAAAATACGAGGTTATTTCGGTTAATTCTGACAATGTTTTAATCCTTGGACGATGTAGGTCAACAATCTTTTTTATAAAATTAATATCGGATAAAAGTTGCTCTCCAAATTTTTCTTTAAGATATGGTAAAGCATGACTTGTTAATTCATCAAGAGACAATTTTTTAATATGTTCCGTATTAATCCAATTTAGTTTTTCAATATTAAAAATAGCACCAGTTTTTTGAATTCTAAAGAAATTAAATTCTTTGATTAATTCATCTAACATCATTATTTCATTAATTGATTCACCTGGTTTTTCTTTGGGATGCCAACCTAAATATACTAGAAAGTTTATCATTGCTTGAGGTAAATACCCCTTTTTCCTAAAATCTTTCATTGATACATCCCCAAAACGTTTTGACATTTTACTGCGGTCTGGATTTAAAATTAATGGTAAATGTGCAAAAAATGGTAATTCCCAGCCAAGGGCTTCATATAAAACAATTTGTTTTGGTGTGTTTGATAAATGTTCTTCTCCTCGAATGACATAATTAATTTGCATTTCATGATCGTCAATTACTACACTAAAATTATATAATGGATTGTGAAAATCTTTAGCAATAATAAAGTCTCCAATTAATTTAGTATTAAATTTGACTTTCCCACGAATTAAATCATTTACAACAATTTCTTTTTCTGGCATTTTAAAACGAATCACATATGATTTTTTTTCTTTCAGCCTTTTTTTTATTTCTTCTTTTGATAAATTACGGCAGGTACCATCATAAACTGGTGCTACTCCCCTACTCATCATTTCTTGACGTTTGATTTCTAATTCTTCTAGTGTACAGAAACAATAATAAGCAAAACCCTTATCAACTAATTCGCGTAAATATTTTTCATAAATATCTAATCTTTCACTTTGACGATAAGGACCAAACGGACCGCCCATTTCAACTCCTTCATCCCACAAAAGACCTAACCATTTCAAATTCTCGATAATATCTTTTTCAAATTCAGGTTTAGAACGTTCAAAATCAGTATCTTCAATTCGTAAAATAAACTTTCCATCATATTTTTTAGCCACTAAATAATTAAATAAAGCTGTACGAGCTGTGCCAATATGAAAATAACCTGTTGGCGAAGGAGCAATGCGAACGCGAGGATTTTTAATTATCTTCTGGTTAGACATAAAATTAAAAATTTAATTCTAAAACTTCTAATAAAATTTTAGCGATTTCTTCAGCAGCGTCTTTTTTAATAAATAATTTAGCGCCATTAATCATAACATTCATCGCCTCTTTATTATTCAAAATATCCAAAATATGTTTTATAAGCAAATTGGGTGTAGCATTTTTTTCTTCTAAAATCACTGCAGCATTATAACGAGCATATTCAATGGCATTAAAATTTTGATGGTCATGAGCGGATTCCGGCAATGGAATTAAAATGGCAGGTTTTTTAGAAGCAGCAATTTCAAAAATGGCGCCGCTACCAGCGCGAGAAACAACAAGATCAGCCGCCGCTAAAGCATTTAAATAATCTTTTTCATCAAGAAAAGCGCGGGGTTGATAAAAATTAAGATATGGCTGTGGTAAAAATTCTAAAATAATTTTTGCTTCTAAAAAAATCTCGCGAAAATTTTTTGTTCCAGTTTGATGAATTATTTGAATATTATTTTTTAAAAGGTTTTCAATTGAATCTAAAACTAAATCATTAATTCTTTGACTGCCTTGAGAACCACCCAAAAAGAGCACAACTGGCTTATCCTCTAAAAGATTATAGTATTTTTTAGCTTGTATTGGAGAAATATTATTGTTAAGAATAGAATCTCGAATGGGATTGCCAACCACTATAACTTTTTCTAAAGGGAAATAATCTTTGGCTTTTTCAAAAGCTAAAACAATTTTTTTAGCAAAACTAGCAACAATTTTATTGCTTTTACCGGGAATACTATCCGATTCATGAATTACCACGGGAATACCAAGAAAAAAAGCGGCAATCACAACAGGTAAAGCACCATAACCGCCTTTGCTAAAAATAATATCCGGCATTTGGCTCCAAAGTTTAAAAAAACTCTGAATAATTCCAATTATTAGTTTAAAAATATCAATGAAGTTTAATGGTGAAAAATAATTACGCCATTTTCCGCTGGTGATTTTAATGACTTTAATGCCTTCACGCGTAAAAATCTCCTCATTTAAAGTATCAGGACCAATATAGAAAGCATCAAGTATTACTAATCGGCTATCAGTAATTTTCTTTAGAGCGCGATAAACAGCAATTAAAGGATAGGTGTGACCGCCAGTTCCCCCACCCGCTAAAACTACTTTTAATCTTAATTCTTTTAAATTAACCTCCTTATTAGTCATAATTTTAATAAAATCAGCTATATTTAGATATATTAGCAACAATTCCTAAAGATGTCAAAAGAATAACTAAATTAGTGCTTCCATAGCTAATTAATGGCAAGGGTTGACCAGTGAGAATAAAAATTCCTGAAATGGCAGCAATATGAATTATCATCTGAATCATAATTAAAGAAACAATACCCAAAGAAACTAATTTACAAAATTCATCCGAGGTATTAATACCTATTTTTATACCATGAAGGAATAAATTAAGATAAAGAATAATTAAAATAATGCTGCCAATAAAACCAAATTCTTGAGCAATAATAGCAAAAATTGAATCCCCCATTGGTTCTGGTAAATAGTTGTTGTATTTGATAACCCCTTGACCAAAACCAACGCCCTTTAAACCACCTGAGCCAATAGCCATCACTGCTTGATTTAACTGATAATTTTTGTCTTGGGTATTTATTTGACCTCCGCTTTTATGAAAAGTAATATATTGCATAATTCTTTGGAGTCGATAGTCGTTAGGATTAAAATTCTTTAAAATTATATAAACTACCCCTCCAATTAAACAGGTAATAAGTATTGTGATCAAAATATTTTTTATTTTGATACCACTAGCAAAAAATACAATACAAGCTGCCGCCGCTAAAATTAGAAAAGAACTTGTTGCTGGTTCTAAAAACATTAAAAGTCCAATAATAACCAAATAGAACAAAAAAGCGAAAATCGTAGCAAAGGAATTTTTTTCTTTGTCTGATTTTTTTGAAAGCCATAAGCTTAAATAAAGAATAAATGCCAATTTTAATAACTCATTTGGTTGAAAAACCAAAGGACCAATATGGAGCCAGCGTCTGGCATTATTTAGTTCCATTCCTAACGGAGTAAAAAGGAGAATGGTTAAAATTAAAGAAGTCAAAAAAAATAATGGTGCAGTTTTTTTATAAAAATTTAATGGCAGTAAATAAGCAATAATAAAAAAAACAACTCCGATTAAAACTCCTTTAATAAATTGTTGTTTGACATAATAATAAGGATCATTAAATTGCGTTTTTGCCAAAATCATGGAGGCGCTGGTTAAAGCAAAAAGACCAAAAATTACTAATAGCCAAACATTAATAATAAAAACTCTGGATATGTTTTTTGAAGTATATTTCATTGGGAATTAACGAGTTATAACTTGACCAGGAGAACAATTGAAAAATTTTTCGTTATCATAAACAATATTGCCATTGACTAAAACAGTTTTAATAGCTGATGGTTTTTGAAAAGGATTTTTATAATCAATAAGATAATCCAATTTTTTTGGATCTAAAATGACTAAATCAGCAAAATAATTTTTTTGAATAACTCCCCGATTTTTTAAGCCGATTTTTGAAGCTGGTTCGGAAGTAATTTTTTTAATTCCTTCACTTAAAGAAATATCCAAAGCGCCGGTTTTGATTAATCCTAAAAATCTTGGAAAAGTATTAAAAGAAGCCGGATGAGGCAAAAAGTCAAATTGGGTAAAATTTAAACCCGGATTTTGGGTGCTAATGATAGAAAAAGGTATTTCCATTATACCCAAAAGCTCTGGCCAAGATAGTTCGTCATTTAAAATCATAATTCTACCTTTGCTGATCTTAAAAATCTCTAAAAACATTTCTTCGGATAACATTCTTCTTTCATGCGCCAAAAAATTAATTGATTTGCCATTTAAATATTTCATATTATTTTGCGCTGAAGAAATAATCATTTTTGAAAAGTCATAGTTTAATTTTTTTAGTTCAGAAAGAACCTTTTGATAATTTTTTTCAATATTTTCAAGCATTATTTCAAAACTGCCATATAAGAGCCATTTAGGTAAATAAAGATAAAGTTGATTAGTGACGATGGTATAAGGATTAATATCAATATGAATTTCAACAAGTTCTTTTTCGTTAATACTCTTTAATAATCCCAGTGTTTGCTTTAACTCGTCTAAATTTTGAGGATGAGGACGTAAATAAGAAATAAGTATTTTAATTTTATTTTTAGTTTTCAGCGTATTTATTAGATTTAAAATTTCATTAGCAAAAGATAATAAATTTTCTTTTTCCCAGCGTGGTTGTAAATTAAGATAAGCATTATATTTATTAGCTAATTGAGCAATAGCAAAAATTTCTGAAAAAGAAGTTTGGCGTGAATGATTAAATCTTAAACCAAATGAAACTCCCAATGCTCCCTCGGACAAACTTTTTTCAATTAAATAAAGCAACTTGTTAGTTTCTTGGTCAACAAGATCGCGGAATTCTTCACCCAAAATTCCTCTTTTAATTGTAGCATGACCAACAAGTGTGCCAACATTAATACTTAATTGATTTTGTTTTAAAAATTCTAAAAATTCTTTTGTTGTCTGCCAATTAAAGTTAATATTTGTTGATTGCCATTTGCGAATACTTTTAATACTATCTTTAAACATCGGTGCTAATGATGAGCCATTATTACCTATAATGGCAGTGGTGATTCCTTGAGCAATAAAACTTTCTTGTTGAGGTTGAGAGATAATTGTTAGCCAGTGATCTGATTCACTATTGATATCAATAAACCCTGGAGTTATTAAAAAATCTTTTGCTTCAATAATTTTATCGGCTTTGGCATTTATAGGTTGATTAATTGATATTTCTTTGATTTTTTCTTTTTCAATTAAAATATCACCCTGATAAGGCAGTTTACCCAAACCATCAATGATATCTCCATTTTTAATTAAAATGCGCATATCATTTTAATTATAATCTAAAAATAGCACTTAATAAAGTTGATAAATAACATAAAACCCCGCCAAAAGGCGGGGTTTTGCTGAATTTGGGTAGCTTAGAACTTTCGAAAACCTCCTCGTCTATTTCTAAATTGTGTTTGGCGTTTTCGATGGCATTCACGGCAGTATAAATTACCACTTACTACTCCATTTTCATCTCTGCGGGGGTCAAATGGTAATTCGGTAATTTCAGCGCCGCAACCAGCGCAAATCCATTTTTCTCCTTCTTTCGGATGAAACATGGGTCTATCGCCCCCATTATTATTTCCTTGATACACTTATTTCCGTTTTATTGATCTTCCGTTATTTATTTTAAATAACTAAATTAGATAAAACGATTTTTTCGACCTTATAATATTAGTATAACT
>Ga0207433_10006648_pt1 | contig 19838 bp, 21 predicted proteins | sample YelNatPaOPGAMG01_FD_187559 | JGI IMG/M metagenome (GOLD analysis project Ga0207433, IMG submission 187559) | Hot spring thermophilic microbial communities from Obsidian Pool, Yellowstone National Park, USA - OP-RAMG-01 (SPAdes) (version 3) | ecosystem: Environmental > Aquatic > Thermal springs... | reverse complement strand
CTTGCTTTTAAACCAAGGATCGGATTATACCGAGGGTCGGTAGCTCAGTCGGTAGAGCAGCGGCCTTTTAAGCCGTTTGTCGTGGGTTCGATCCCCACCCGACCCACCAAAATAAAATACTCAACTGAAGTTGAGTATTTTATTTTTGCCTTGCGGAGGGATGGATCTGCAAAAGCGGCTGCGCAAATCGCAATATGATTGGCCAATGAAAGCTTAAACCAAAAGAAGTTCTCTGTTTCCCCGGAAGCTTTTTCTCTTTGACAAAACCCGTAAAACCCTTAAACTTAAGATAGAAAGGCAAAATTAACCGCTAAATAATGAAACTGACCAAACAACAATATATCACGATCGGTGTTGTCATAGTACTTATCGCTGCCGGGATATTCCTCTGGCAAGGAAAGTCCAAAAAGGACAAACCTGACACGGAAGCCACCCCCATCTCCAGCTCCTGGGAAACCGATCAGGGCGACGGCGGGCAGACCATCACTCCGGTCGGCAATGTTTTGGAAGGGACCTTAAACCTGTCCGACAACAAAAGCCGCGGCAACCTGATGCTCAAAAACGCCTCCACCACCGTGTACATCTACACCAGCCGCGATTACAGCAACCTGGTAGGCAAAGAGGTCAAGGTCATCTACGACGGGACTTTGGATGACTTCCGTTTGGGCGATATTGTGGCGAAATAAACTTTAGAAAGGCCCAAGAAACAAGGCTCAAGATCCAATATTTTTTGGTTCTTGCGTTCTTGATTCTTGGTTCTTAAATTTATGATACTAGAAAATTACGACAAAACTTGGGATTTTGAATTATTAGACACTGGCGACGGTTTCCGACTAGAGCGCTGGGGCAGTGTTGTTTTAGCGCGGCCTGACCCACAGATCATCTGGCCCCGTTCTTTACCTGACACCGACTGGAACAAAGTGAACGCGCGCTTCATCCCGTCCAGAGGCGAAGACAAGGGCCATTGGGACGTAAAAAAACCGACGCCAAATCCCTGGACCATAAAGTTTCAGGACTGCAAATTCCTGCTCAAACTCTCCCCTTTCAAGCATACCGGGATATTCGCGGAACAGGCGGCACAGTGGAAATTCATGATTGAAAGATTAAAAGATTCAAAAATTGAAAGATTAAAGATCCTCAACCTATTCGGCTATACCGGCGGGGCGACCATGGTCCTGGCCAAAAAAGGATGTTTTGTTACCCATGTGGATGCCAGCAGACCTGCGATAACTTGGGCCAACGAAAATCACAAATTGAATGACCTGCCGGAAGATTCCGTGCGCTGGATCCTGGATGACGCGGTAAAATTCGTCAGGCGCGAACTAAAGCGTGGCGCGACTTACGACGGAATAATCATGGACCCGCCAGCATTCGGCCACTCCCCGACCGGCGCGACCTGGAAATTCAACGAAAACCTGCCCGGCCTCCTGCGGGACTGCGTCAAACTCCTCTCTCCTAACGCAAAATTCCTGATTATCAACGGCTACGCCACCAACTCCTCGGCCTTGGCGCTGAACAATCTGCTGGAAGACACGATGCGCGGCCGCAAAGGACAGGTGGAATACGGCGAGCTGTGCCTTAAGCAAAAGACCGGAAAGATGATATCGACAGGAATATTCGCTAGATGGCAATCTTGAAGATTCAAGGATCAAGAATCCAAGAATCAAATTACCTAACAAAAGAGTTCCCCTCAGGGACTCTTATTTTTTCGGTTATTGATGATCTTACTGAAAATTTTGACGAGTTCTTCGCTTTCCTGTATTAAAGCCTTTTTCTCCTGCTCCTGTTCTGAAGAAGGGCGTGACAATCCGAGCCATTGTCTGCTTTCTTTTGATTCTTTCCTTGAGATTTTAATATGGAGGTCAAAATCTTTCTTACCCAGCCCTTCACTGGCTCCAATATAATTTCCTCCAACCGACCCGGCTGATCTAACCAATTGCCTCCCATATTCCACGTTAGGAATTGTTTTTGGTAATTTCAACACGTAATTAGTGACCCCATCCGCGAATCCGAAAGCCCTTTATTCCAAGTCGTAGATCTTTTGGATTTCCCGTTCCATTTGGTTGTTTGAGCCTTACTTTTGATTTCTTGAATCTTGGCTTCTTGGGTCTTTATTCCTATGGTTCCAGATATCCCATGATCTTTTTCCGCAATTCGTCCATCCCCATACTGCCCTTAATGAGATACTCCTTCACCCCTTCGGATAGCAGCATCTCCTTAAGTTCCGGCTTTTCCAGGTTGGTCATCACCAGCACTGGCACATTTTCCAGCCGTGGCTCGCTTTTCATATAATCTCGGATGCCTGTGGAACCGTCATTTTTGGTCAAGATCAGATCCAATAACACGAGTTCGGGAGTAACCTTTTCCAGGATCGCCTTGGCCTGCTCTGGTGTCCCGGCCGCGTAAACTTCAAGGTCATGGCTGGAAAGTTGCTTTATATATGTATTTAATATGAGTTCGTCGTCGTCTACGACAAGGATAGTATGCTTCATAAAATCAATTACAAAAATTAAAAATTTACAAAATTGATAAAAATGCACTATGGCCCAATTTTGTAAATTTTTATTATTTTTGTCATTTTTGTAATTTATCAAACTTCCGTCGGATCGGCCACACTACGGCCTAGGACGATGAGAAACGCCAAAGGAGCCAGCAGCCAAAAGAAATTAGCGGCAGTCCCAAGGAACAGGAATTTTATCAAAGGAGAGAAGTTACTGACCAGCCCGGCGGACAGATACCCTAAGACGATGCTGATGAGCAGGCCGATCTGCAATACTGAAAATACCACCCCGAACAGCAGGGAGCCGAAATGCCGGCCGTCCGCGGAAGTGCGGAACGCGTAACGGCTAAGCAGCATAAACAACAAAATGAAGATTATCAAAAAGCTGACCAGTTGCTGCACGGAAGACAGGCCGCTGGGCAGTTTCTGCTCCAGCGCGTTAGTGAGCCATGGCGCCTGGCTGACCAGGACCTTGGAGATATACAGACTCATCAGCATGCTGATTATCCGTCCCCGCCCCGCGGCGAACGCGTAAATGACGCTGACCACGGCCCAGGCCAGCAAAATGAAAAGGTCCCAGCTTGGCGTGTGCCAGTTGAAATTTTGGACCATTTGGCTGATTTGCGATACTGATGAGGTAGGCATACCCATCATTTACTATCGTTTTTTTGTTTCTTACAGTCCTGAATCGTGTAATTAATTATAGCATAAAGGGGTATAAAACAAAAACGGCTCCCGACAGACGCAAAACGCGCCGCGGGAGCCTCAAATCCGCGCTAAGAAGCTGACGGACCTACTATTGATCGCATTGTCTGAGGTTGAGCGACTGCCCAATCAGACACCATGATTATAAAGATACCGAGGAGGGCCAATATAATTCCTATGCCCTTCAGCCACGCTACTTGTTCATGGAAGAATCTCACCCCGACTCCTACGCTCACGACGGCATAACATACCAGTTGAGTGATGCTCATCAAGATGAACGGGCAGCCCTTCCTGAAAGCAACGAACAACAGCACATTTTCCAACGTGAGCAGGGCGATACGATACGCCATGAACTTGTTAACGATTGCCCCGGCCAACTCCGGCGATCTATCTGCCGCCATCTTGTAATACATCTCGCCAAACACGGCGCAACTGGCAGCAGCCACCCCCATCGTCAGGAGATAAAACCACACCATTGATGCTACCTCCCTTTCTGTTCTCTCCTATATTACCCCTAATACCGTTCCCATTCAAGTCTTTTGGTGAAAAAATGCGTATTTTATCATACTATATATGACAACAAGATTACGGATTACGGACGATTTCCATCCGTATATCCGTATTCGCCGATAGGCGGAAATCCGTAATCCGAAGCTATCCACTTCGCAATCCCCCCAGGTCAACCGAGACGGTTCCCTAATTTTTAGGGATAGCCCTAAGCAGCCGGCGATTGCCGCCAATCACTTCATATCTGGACCGAATGAAAGTGACAAAAAACGGATAACTATCCTGTGGCGCAGTCTACTTTTCTATGCTTTCCAGGTCGCGACGCGCCTGCCCAGTAATTCCTTATTGGCAGGTTTGAACAAGAACTCCCTTACGGCCTTCGCCTGCGATATCTCGCCAACTTGCCTGAAATAACAAAAAGTCGTGCCTAACCACAGATCCCCGATCGGCAATTTCTTTCTCGGCCAGGGTGTGTTTGTGGATATCAGGTTGAGTGTTGGACTGTCCTTGAATCATCGCGACGCGTCTTCGTCCGTCACCTTTTAACCTCCCGTGTCGCGCAGGGAGGGAAATAACTTGCATAGCTCATGCCTTATATACCTTTTGGCTATCTCGCGCCTTATGGGTTTATAAATATGTTAGGGGTTATCTTCCAGGGTGTTCATATATTTACTCTTTTGATCATCTTTATGGACTTTGTCACGCGTATTAACTTGCCGAAGGAGCCGTATTTTGACGCGGGACGCAATCTGCTTAGCCTGTCAATAAGAATCTTTGACAATCAATATGTCTATATAAATATTAAAAAGGTCGGCTAAACCGTTGATTTTTACGATTTAGCCGATCTTTTTTTGGCTTAAAACCCTATCAAAAATTATTCTTGATGCTGTCCCAAAACCCCTGATCCACTTCCACGCTCTCGCCGCGCTCGGCCGCCAATTCCTTAAGCAATTCCTTTTCCTTTTTGGTCAACTTGCTCGGTGTGACCACGCGTACGGTCACCAGCAAATCCCCTCGCTTGCTCGGCTGATTGATATACGGTACGCCCCTATTCTTCACCCGCAGTATTGTGCCCGATTGCGTGCCGGCCGGAATCTTCAGTTCAATGTCGCCATCCAGGGTCGCGACGATGATCTTCGCGCCCAAAGCTGCCTGGGTAAAACTTACCGGAAGTTCTTTAAGCAAGTTCTGCCCGTCGCGGACAAAATCAGGAGAAGGCGCCACGCGGATAACCAGATACAGGTCACCTGGAGCCGAGCCGCGATATCCAGCCTCACCCTCTCCCGCCACGCGGATCCGCTGGCCGTTATCCACGCCAGCCGGGATTTTCACGGATAAGGTCTTTTCCCGCCTCGTGTATCCCGTACCCTTGCACTCGTGGCAGGGCTTTTCCGGCACCTTGCCCGTGCCTTCACAACGGTCACAACTGACGCGGGATTCAATGTTGCCGAAGATGGTGCGTCTTATTGTGCGAATCTGCCCGGTGCCGTGGCACTTGGGACAAGTGATGACCTTTGTCCCCGGTTCCGCGCCGCTGCCGCCACAGACCTGGCAGGTGTCCTGCTTGTCCAAGGTCACGGTTTTTTCCGTGCCGAAAACAGCTTCCTTAAAAGTAATGCCCAGGCCCATTTCCAAGTCAATGCCGCGATTGCGGCGGCTGGAGCGCTCCTGCCTGGTGCCAAAGATATCGCCAAAGATGTCGCCCAAGTCGAATTCCCAATTCTGGCCTTGCCCCCCATCCCCGGAGAACCCGCCGAAACCGAAATCCCCGAACGGATTTCCGCCCTGATAATTGAACCCACCAAACCCTCCCCCGCCGGCCTGGTTGAAGCCCGGACCGTAGGCATCGTAAGCCTTGCGTTTTTGGTCGTTGCCCAGCACCTGGTACGCTTCGTTGACTTCCTTGAATTTGGCCTCGTCACCCTGGCCCTTGTCCGGGTGGTATTGATGCGCAAGCTTGCGATAAGCACGCTTTATCTCGTCTTGGGAAGCGTCCCTGGAAACGCCTAGTATTTCATAGTAATCCTTTGCCACAAATCAAATAAACAAAAATGAACAAAAATGACAAAAATAATAAAAATTAACCGCGCCCAATTTTGTCAATTTTGTCATTTTTTAATTTTTATAATTGGACCTATTCCGTCCGAAACCCCACCGTATGCTGCGGCTTGTCCGAGGGTTTTATCTCCCCAAACTGCTCCTCGTACTTCTTGAGGCTGTCCTGCATCGCCGCGACCAGGCGCTTGAAGTGCCCGGGCGAGACTATCACTCGCGACACGAGCGAGCCGGCCGGCGGGAACAGGTTAATGAAGTCTATCACAAACTCCTCGGGAGCATTCGCGATCTGCGCGATGTTGGCGTAAACGCCCTTGAGCATCTCGTCGCTGGCTTTGACCTGCACTTGGGTTGGTTGTTGTTGAGCCATAGATCTCCGATCTTCTACTAAATACGAAATTGACGAAATACTAAACCTGTAAATCTTCGTATTTTAGTATTTTAGTATCCGCCAACTGGCGGATTTAGTACTTTAATAGGGACTATTGATACTTTACCTTCAACTGCCTTATCTCATCCAACTCCTGCTGGCAAAAATCGGTCGGAGTGTACTTCCCGCTAAACTCATAGGCCTTCCTTGGGCTCTCCACTTCCTCGTTCATTATGCAGTCTTTCCCGTTGTTATGATCCAGCCCGATCTGATGCCCGAATTCGTGCAGCATCGTGGACAATACGTAATCATCCATCGCTTGTGTCGCGTTCTCGGTAATGCTTTTGAGCTTGCGGTCGGACAACACCATTCCGTATTCCTTGTATGTCCGGCCAACCTCGTTGTCCTCTCCCTCAAAATCCTCAGCATACATTACGAAGACATCTTGGCTGCCCGGCAGATACGCCCTTCTAGTCGCTTCCACTATCTTGTCCATATCCATATCGCTGAGTATCCCGTTCTGTATGGATTCCTGGTTAAACAGGCTGACGGGCCGGCCAGTAATCGCACTGATCCTGGCGGCAAATTCACCTAATACCTTGCCATCCAGGCTGATATTATCCGGCTTCACCACTATGAGTGCTATAGGGCCGCTACCATCCAAATAACGTGCCTGGGCGTCACCGTCGCTGTGCATTCCCAAAACCGTCCTGGCCCAGTCATATTTCCCCAGCCGATACCGGGTTGTCCGATTAAAGCCGCTATTCTCGTTACCTAAAACCTGAAGCTTTAGCACAATGAATGTGATAATAACGACCAGCAATAATAGCAATGACGCGGTTTTTGTTTTCATATTGTCCACTGATCACTGATCGCATAGATACACTGATCGGATGGAATTAGGATATCAGATATCCTAATATCGAGTAATTTTAAATAATTTTGCCAATTATTTTACCTCTTTGTAGTCCGCGTCCACTGGCCCCTTGTCGTTCGGGTTCGGCCCGCCTTGGTTCTGCTCCGCCCCGGTGTTCGGTTCTTGGGTCTTAGAATTCGGTTCTTGCGAAGCATACATTGACGCTCCGACCTTCTGGATGGCGTCGCTCAACTCCTGCATCGCTTTCTTTATTGCTTCCAGATCGTCCTTGTCCTTAACGTCCTTCAAAGCCTTAATCTTTTCCTCTACCGCGGTCTTGTCTTCGGCCTTAGCCTTGTCGCCCGCGTCCTTGAGAGTCTTTTCGGAAACGGAGATGAGCGTGTCGGCCTGGTTGCGCGTATCCACGATCTCCTTACGCTTGCGGTCTTCCGCGGCATGAGCCTCGGCTTCCTTCTTCATCCGCTCTATCTCGTCCTTGCTGAGGTTGGATGAACCCTGGATGGTGATATGCTGTTCCTTGTTCGTGGCCTTATCCCTGGCTTTTACGGTCAGGATGCCATTGGCATCTATGTCAAAAGTTACTTCCACCTGCGGCACGCCACGCGGCGCTGGCGGGATGCCGTCCAGGATGAACCGGCCAAGCGATTTATTGTCCGCCGCGAATTCGCGTTCGCCCTGCAGTACGTGAATCTCCACGCTGGTCTGGTTATCGGCCGCGGTAGAAAAGACTTGCGATTTTGATGTCGGGATGGTGGTGTTGCGGTCGATCAACGGAGTGCGCACGCCGCCCAAAGTCTCCAGCCCCAAGGTCAAAGGGGTCACGTCAAGCAGCAAGATCTCCTTGCCCTGCACTTCCCCGCCCAAAATCCCAGCCTGGATGGCCGCGCCCTTGGCCACAGCTTCCATTGGGTCAATACCGCCTTCCACAGGCTTGCCGATGTAATCTTCCACAAATTTCTTCACTGCCGGCATCCGGGTCGGCCCGCCGACCAGGATAATCTTGTCTATCTGCGAAGGCTGAAGTTTAGCGTCAGAAATGGCTTGCTCCATGGGATGCTGCATTTTCTGCACTATAGGCCTTATCAATTCTTCCAGCTTCGCGCGGGTGATCTTCATTTGCAGGTGCTTGGGACCGGACTGGTCCGCGGTAATGAACGGCAGGTTAATGTCCGTCTCCATGGTAGTTGACAATTCTATCTTGGCCTTTTCCGCGGCTTCGCGCACGCGGTTCATTGCCATCTTGTCCTGAGTGATGTCTATGCCATTCTCTTGCTTGAAAGTGCCGGTGATATAGTCTATCAAAGCCGAATCCATATCCTTGCCGCCGAGCTGGGTGTCACCGGAAGTAGACATTACTTCAAAGGTCGCCTGCCCGTCCTCTTCCACAAACGACATTATAGTTACATCCAAGGTGCCGCCGCCGAGGTCAAACACCAAGATCTTCTGTTCCTTGGCGCCGGACTTGTCCAAACCGTAGGCAAAAGCGGCCGCGGTAGGCTCGTTGATGACGCGCGCGACCTTCAGCCCCGCTATCTCCCCCGCGTTTTTGGTGGCCTGGCGCTGCGAGTCGTCAAAATACGCGGGCACGGTAATGACCGCCTCGGAAACAGGCTGGCCCAGGAAAGTTTCCGCGTCGCGCTTTATCTTCTGCAAAATGAACGCGCTGATCTGCTCGGGGGTGTACTCCTTGCCGTTGATGTTGTATTTAAAGGCCGTACCCATCTTGCGCTTGGCTTCAAAGATGGTACCGTCGGGGTTGGTCACGGCTTGGCGCCTGGCTGGCTCGCCGACCAGCAGCTGCCCTTCCTTGGTGAACGCCACGTAAGACGGGAAGGCCTTACCGCCCGCTGTCTGCCCTTCGGCCGCGGGGATCATCACCGGCTTGCCGGCTTCCATAACCGCTGCCGCGCTGTTGGATGTACCTAAGTCTATTCCGATTATTTTTGCCATAATTATTCCTTTCTTATACTTTTATTACTTTAAATAAATATAAATTACTTTTTCTTTGAAATTACCACTTGGCTCGGCCTTATAACTTTTCCGTTCAGTTCAAACCCCGTCTGCAGTTCATCCACCACCACGTCATCTTCTTCCCCGTCCACCTGCCTAACCGCTTCGTGCTTATAGGGATCAAATTTCTTGCCGATTGCTTCTATCTTCTTCACTCCCAGATCTTCCAAAGTCTTGTCCAGCTGTTTCAAAAGAACATTAATACCTTCCTGCCAGGACTGGTATTTTTTGGAGAAACCATTTTCACCCTCATCTGCCCTTCGGGCATCTTCTCCCGTCAAGGGAGAAGAGGACCCCTCCTCTCCCCTTGCGGGAGAGGATTGAGGTGAGGGGTACTGCGGTAAATGGCGCAACGCCTGCTCCAACGAATCTATGGTTGGCAACAGTTTAGTAATCGTCACTTCCTTAGCAAACTCCAGCAATTCCTTGTTCTCCGCCTCTTTGCGCTTTTTGTAATTCTCGAAGTCCGCGGCCGTGCGCTTCCAGCCGTCCAAATTCGCTTGAGCCTGCTTAATGGCGTCATCCAGATCCTGTTGTAACTGGTCTGTATTATTTTCTTGCTGCTGCTCCTGTTCGTCGCTCATAATTTCAAATCCCAAATGTCAAATATCAAATAAAATCCTAATTTCAAATCCCTAATTTGTCATTTGACATTCATTTGAAATTGGTAATTTGATATTTGAAATTAATGGCTATCTTATTAAAACGAATAACAATACCACTCCCACCCCTCCTCCGAGCAGTTTCGCGATGTACTTTATTAACGACAAGTTCTTCTCGTATTTCATTGACTTTGGCCCCACCAGACCAATAACACCCTTCTTGCCCGACGGCAAGGTCAGGCCCGAGACTATCATGGAATAATCGGATTTCTTGGATAGTTTCAATTCCTTGCCGATGAGCGCGGCCGGTTCCTGGCCCGCGTAATCCTTTATCATATTCTCCGCGTACTGGTCGATATCGTCAAGGAACTTGGCAATCTCCTTGGCGTCCTCGGAAGGTATTGCCGGATTGGATAAAAGATTGGATAACCCCACAGCCGAGACCTCTTCGGGAAACAGCGCGAAGCTCGCCTGCTCGCTGTGTTCGGCCAAAAGCTTGGCCAGACGGCGACCCATCTCCAGATGCGCGACCTGCAACTTCAATATTTCCCGCTTGAGCAATTCCTGCTCCTTCAGCGTCAGCTTGACCTTGTTCATCAGTTGGTTGACGAAATACCGAAAGCCCTTGTCCGTGGGCACGCGGCCGGCCGAGGTGTGGGGCTGGAAAATATACCCCTTCTCTTCCAAAACCGCCATCTCATTACGGATAGTCGCGGGACTCACGTCAAACTGGTATTTTTTGGCCAATTCCTGGCTGGCTACGGGTCCGCAGGTATCGCAATTCTCTTTTACAATGGCCGCCAGAATCTTGGCCTGGCGGGGCGTGATTTCCTGGTTTTCAGACATACAAGGATGCCCTTGTGCAACACAAGGGGCATCCTTGCGCGCACATTAGCAAATCAGACAATAAAGTGCTAAAACTATGGTAACATTAGCACTCTAAAGTGTCAAGTGCTAACGTTACCATTACAGCCTATGTCAATGGGGATCTTTGACGATCAGCAGATGATATTAAATATTGTTTGATAAAATTTGATCATTGCCAAAGATTCCCATTGACATTATTGACGTTTTATTCCCGCATATCTTCCCTTTCACGCTACGCTATAGGTAAGCCCGAAAAAAAATTCCCGTCGCAACCAGTGCCCCTCCTAACCATTAACCCAGCGCAACGGCAATGATCAAATTCATCTCCCAATTACCGATGCCGATCAAATTGACGATCGGCCTAGCCGCCATCGCAATGGCAATCGCCATCCCTCCGCTGATCACTATTAACCAAAAACAGGCCTCAACTCCAACAGAGGAATCGCCATTATCCACAAGGATGCTTCAATACACCGAGATCCCGCGGCAGAACGGCATGATGCCGAACGGGATGATGCCCAATATGATAAATGGCATGATGGGCAATAATCCGTTCAGTGCGGGCCTCTTGGGCGGCCTTTTCGGCGGTTCGCAAGGCATCTTGGGCCAATCATCCGACTCCTCGTCTGACAATGGAACGGATAATAGCAATATGAAAAGCCTGGTGAAGGCATTTTGCGGCATGCCTTATATGCAAAGCGTGCTCCAAGGCATCAACACCCAAGTCTACCAGATTCCGCAAGGCACTGAGCCAACGGCGGAGAATACAGCTTCCGGAACTCCTATGAGCATGAGCGAAATGTGTCAGCAGATGGACAACATCCCCGCAGGCAGCGATATGTACGCCCAAATATTCTTCAAGATGTAAAAAAGGCCACTGCCTGAAGCAGGGGCTGTTTTCGGTTTGGTAATAATGGCGGTGTCGTTCGGGCGAGCTTTCAGGCGAGTCAAAAACCAACATCGCTTCTCGACTCCGCGCTTCGCGCTCCGCTCGAAGGATATTGTTTGGACGGACGCACCGGCTTCATTTCCTGAATAAATTCCGCAGCTCCGTCTTGGCCCGCTCCAACACCAGCCGGCGCTCTCGCGGCAGGTTTTTGCCCGCGCGGTTGATGTAAAAATTCAGCATTGACATCGCGGATTGGTATGGCGAGCCTTTGCGCCGGATGCTAATCTCGGCCGAACGCTTCAAAGATCGCGCGATCCGTACCGGGTCGTCCCAGGTAAAGACCCCAAATTCTAGGTCTAACGCATTGCTCTTTTTAGTGACATCCCGAGACCAAAATTTCGGTCCGCGAGCGTATTTGGGCTTCATGGCGATAATGGCTAATTAACCATCTAAAAACTGTTGTTAGCTAGTAGCTTGTAGGAGGTAGCTAGTAGTAAATGCTGTTGCTACTACCTACTAGCTACCAGCTAGTAACTAGCATCAACAATTATCCAGTTATCCTCAATACGGGTTCCATGCCGTATGCAAGTCCTCGTTCAAGTCGTCCAAATCCTTCATATCCAGCGCGTCCAGCGTGAAATCAAACACATTAAAATTCTCCTCTATCCGTTCCTTGTGGCTGGATTTGGGGATGACTACATTGCCGTGCTGCAGGCTCCAGCGGATCAATACCTGCGCGTTACTCTTGCCATATTTCATCGCGATAGCCGTTATGCGCTCGTCTTCCAACTTTTTGCCGTGGGCCAACGGACTGTATGCCTCCAGCACGATGTCATTCTGCCAACAGTAATCTAGCAGGTCGCGCTGATACAGGAACGGATGGAATTCCACCTGATTCACTGCGGGCAAGATTTTCGCGTAATTCTTCATCTCCTCAAGATGTTCTATAGTGTAGTTGGAAACGCCAATAGCCTTGGCCTTGCCTGACTGGTATATCTCCTCCATCGCCTTCCACGTCTCTTCCCGCTTGTTGCCGGTCTTTTCGCGGTCATAGAACGGCCAGTGGATCAAATACAGATCTACATAATCCATCCCAAGCCGCTCCAATGACGCATCTATCGCTTTCAGGGCCGGTTCATACCCCTGGTCCTCATTCCAAAGCTTAGTAGTAACAAACAACTGCTCGCGCGGCACGCCTGACTCCTTTATGGCGCGGCCTACCTCAGCCTCGTTGCCGTAAATTTTGGCCGTGTCTATTAACCGATATCCTGTCCGCAGCGCCCACTTCACCGCATTGGCCGTCTCTCCCCCTTCCGCCATCTGCCATACGCCAAGTCCGAGCACGGGAATGCTCGTGCCGTTATTGAGCAGATAAGCGGATTGTGGGGTCAGTTCTTCTATTTGCCCAATTTTCATTTTCATATGATTATACGATGAATTAAATATTCCGCTAAACCTTGATCCCCCTCTATGTTGTCATTCCAATCCCGACTTGTCGGAAGAGGAATCCCTTAAACATCATTTGATTAATAACCAGCGGTTAAGGGATTCTTCTCCGCCTCATCGGCGGATCAGAATGAAGCCAAAAGATTAGATTGTTTCTATTTTATATATGACGGACGAAATACCCTTATTTATGGATTGAGCCTCCAAATATAAAAGTTAAGCGCGGACGCAAAAGTGACCCAGGCCAGGTAAGGCAAAAACAGCGCGCCCGCGACAAGGTTGACGCGGAAGAACCAGACCATTGTTAAAACAATAAATATCCAAAGGATGACTATCTCGTAAAATGCCAGTTGCGGATTTTTCAAACCAAAGAACAGCGGAGTCCACAGCGCGTTTAAGGCAAGCTGGATCCAGAACAGCCATAAAGCGGCGTTACTCGAGGGATTGGCATTGCGCTGTTCATAGACAAGATACGCGGCCAGGCCCTGCAAGGCATATAGGACAGTCCAGACCGGACCGAACAACCAATTCGGCGGGCTGAACGACGGCTTGTTCAATTTCGCGTACCACGCGGGGATCGCCTTGAAAGTGAACAGCGAACCGAACACCCCGGCCAGTTCCGCGATGACGATAAACACCGCTAGCCTGGCCCAAGACACGATCTGAATCATATGTTCTATGTTAATTTTGATTGTTAGGATTTTGGTCCCTAAGCAATGTCGAAGGGTCAAAATCCGCAGATCCAACACTACTTCGAGCTATAGCGTGCCGATTTATTGGCTTTCTTCGATTGCCCATGAATGGGCGCGCTACAATAGAAACAAAACATCAATCATTTTCACATCATACCCTATATTTCTCCATATCCAGCCGATATTCTTTACTGACCTTGACGCCGTCTTTAAGCAAAAGTTTGCGCTGCAAGTCCTTATCTGCCGCCCAATTGTTGCGGATGCTTAAATAACCGTCGCGGTTGACAATGCGCCACCATGGAATATCCATATCCGGCGGAACGCTTCTTAACACCCCGCCGACCTGGCGCGCGGCCAAAGGATAGCCAATGGCCGCGGCAACCTGCCCGTAACTCGCCACGCGGCCTTTGGGTATCTTTTTGACGAACGCAATGGTCTTTTCACGAAAACCCTTCATACCGGTACTATATCAAATAATCCATATTTCCCAAAAGAAGGCCGCGGCGTGACAGACCACGGCCGACAAGACGTCCGGATCATTGAAGCCTTTCTAAGACTCACTCGAACCAGTCACGCGCCTCCCGCGCCTGACCGATCAGGCTTTTTAATAATGTGACCTAATTCTCCGGTCCGGCCGCGAATTCCGGCTCCTCCTTCCTTAGAAAGGACAGCCTCTCTTCTATACCTAGCATGGCGTTGGCATAGTTCCGGCAACCGAAAGGATGAAACTCGTACCCGTTAATGTCTGGCCTTTTTGCGCTGCTTTGCAACAGGCCGTGTGACTCCCAGCTCTTGGCCCTGGTGCCAACTATTATTCCATCCAGCCACAAGATAAGGCTGGTCCTGAGCCGCAAGGCCTGACCATACTGCTTCTTTTCGCGCCAGCGCAATACCGACAGCAAGACGTAACCGACGGCGACGGTCCCCATTAAGGCCAATAGGAAAAACATAAACCCTCCTCCCCCATATCGTGCCCGGTCCGATCCGGACATAATGTATTGACTTTACCAAAATCCGTGGCTGCGGGTGAATTAAAACCCTCCTAAAAAGGAGGGTTTTAAAATATGCACTAATATCAATTCTGTGACGGGATATCTACTGATTGCGGCGGTTCCTGGCCCGGCCCTTGCGGATACAGCCGCCAACCGTCCATCAGCGCGAAGTAAGCGACAACCGCGGCCGGCCAATACCACAAATGCCCAGCGCACGGCTCCAGCCACCACCACAATAGCGCCGCCACCAATAATATTGTTGATATTATGTAGGACCACGGTTTCTTGGCCTTTCGCAGCAGCCACAACGCGGCAAACAATAATATGGCGTAGATTATATAACCTACATACCACCAAGGATGGGAAACGCACTTGCCCGCTTCGCCCGCTACAGTCTTTGCCGTCTCTTCGCCCAACACCTGGCCTCCCTGTTCCGCGATAACGGATTCGCCCGCGACTTGCGGTCTTGCCATTGCCACGGCCTCGCCTATTTCCGGCATTATCAATCCTGGCGCAACAGTCAACTCCCCAGCCACCTGCTCGGGCGGCAAGGTCGTAAATTGGTGCTCATAACTGACTGTAGGCGGCGAAGCGTGGGAAACCACGCGGAAATGATACAGTGTTTCCGGGGTCAGGCCGATCAACTGGACCGCGTGGGCCGTGACCTTATTTGCATCTTCGGGAACCGGAGCGGCATGGGGATAACCATAATAGATTTCAGGATTTATGACAAAAGAATAACTCTCCCCTTCGCCCGCGTAAACAACTTGGCTGGTGGAATTATAACTGGTGGTCCAATGCACTATCGCCGAAGTCTGGGTAATGTCAGTGACGTAGATCCTATCCTCGTAAATGGAAAGTCCTGGCGGCAAACCTCCACCGCCTCCGCCACTCCTTCCTCCACCACCGCCTTCCTGTCCGAGTATGCCGACCAGCAGGTCAAATCCGCCGGTCTTGCCCTGGTAATCATCGTCCGCTTCCGCGTTAAATGAAAGGGTCACATAGTATTTGACCGTACTTCCCGCACTGACGTCTCCAATGTGGACTTCACCCTCATCAAAGAATTCTTTCAAGGATTTTTCGTATAGGATATCCTCGCCCTGCTTTATGAGCAAAGTAAATTGACTAGCCAGACCATCTTCGTCATTCTCGTTGATGGTCTCAATGCCGATCTGTTGTGTTGCGGAAGTATTGTTCGTGACATCAATATATTTTGTCACGGATTTTCCAGGAGCAAGATTGATCTCATTAAACAGCGGCGTGCTCTCGAAATTCACATCCAAATCCGCGGCCTGGGCTATGGCCGGCAAGGCGGCAAACAATCCACCGGCCGCTATCAACGCGAAGATGATCTTTTTTAGCATCGGTTTCATATTATTCTTCGCCTCCCGTAGCCGGCGCATCGCCGGATGAAGGATTATCGTTCTCACTCCCCCCGCCTTCCGTTGCCGGAGGTTGTGTCGGCTCTGTCGCTTCTGTGGTAATGATTACCGGATTTTCTTCGGTTATCGCAGGCTGCTGTTCTTCCTGGTCAGAGACATCTCCATCCTGGTTCTCATCCCCGGTTTCCGGCTCCAGGCCTTTCGTCTCCTCTCCAGATTTCTCATCTTGAGGATCCGTAACCTCATCAACGATAGTTTGATCTTGTGATCCGCCATTCGTCCCATTGCCACTCTCTCCGGTATCAACCGTCTCCTCCTGCCCGACCGACCCGTCTTGATCGCCACTGTCGCTGTTTAAGACCGTTTCTTCTTCCGTAGCGTTCCCTTCGTCCCCGGTCTGTCCGCCCGCGGTTGCCAATCCCGATGCGCTTTCCAAGGCCTGCTGCTCTTCCTCGCTCAAGATGTTTGGTTCTCCCGGCGTGGGCACAGGATCTATCCACGGACCGGTCCCGTCCGGAATACGGGCAATGGATTTGTCAGTCGGGATATCACCGCTGGAACACGTGCCAGTGGAATCATTAATATTGCTTTCCCCGGCCGTGCCAGTCAAGGTACAGACTTCAGGCGTGCTATAAGCGTATGAGTCTATCAGATTGTCGCTCGGGTTGTATAACCTGACGGTGTCCCCGTCGTTGTTCAGCTGGAAACGATGACTATTATCGCATTCATCCACTCCCCTGGCATAAATGACTAAATAACCATGCGGCGCGATGGTCGTACCACGAGTGTTGGTTCGGCAGGTTTCCACTTTAAGCTTATGGGTCTTCCCGTTGCTATCAATTACATCACGCAAATAATAACCGGTCAGGTCTATAGTATCCGTAAAAGAAAGATTATAAAGTTCAACCCATTCTCCGTCCGGCATGGCAGCTGCTTCGCTGCCGCTCGGATTGACGAATATCTCATTCAAAACGATATCGGAAATAGGGGTTGGCGGCACTACCCAATGCCCACTGGTTATGGTGACCGGAAATTCCTCAACATCGGAAAAGCCCTGCGAAGCGTCCGGCAGGGTAGTCTGCCAGCCCGTGAAGACAAGATTAAAACCGCAAGTCAGATCCTGCAGGTCTTCCGAGGCCGTATCAGGCAAGGTAAAAGAAAAATCCCAATCCCCGGCCGCGCTTATGGCCGGAGGCACGGGGACGCTCGTGTCAGCGGTCGTGGTCGCGGAAGCAAAGTCTCCTAAATTACCGTTGTAAGTCTGCCCTTCTCCGGAAACATCAAGCGTCAGCGCGCCGCACAGGTCCATGCTGCCGCTGAAATTGCCGGTCGTAATCACGTATTGAAATCCTATAGAACCATGATTTATTAAACTGATCGATATTTGCTGGGTATCGCCGGAGTCGATATTGATCGGCTGGGTCACCGGAACATTCTCCTGCAAATCAAAATCCAAAGTCCCGGCCGAAAAGACATTCCCCTCGGACGTAACTGTGGAACTGAAATAGGCGCGGGTCGGCAGGACCAAAGCTCCGCCATACTGCAGCATCATTCCCAAAGATAAAACCGCAGCCGCGACCTTCTTCGCTTCCGCCCTAAGCCAGTTATCTTTTTTTAACTTTTTAACTTTGGTCTTTTTCATATTGTTTGGCTACTTGCTACCAGCTACCTCCTACTTGCTTTATTTACTTGTTACTAATTACTTGTTCCTCTTTATTCTTCCTCATCTTCCCTGCTTCATGGATTATCTTCCTAATTTCCTCGTAAACGATTATCACAGCCGGGATGATTATCACCAGCATGAATCCAACTGGCTTCTTCACTTCGTTTATCGCGTATCCCGCGTAAGGCACGCTGGCGCGAACCTTGCCGATTATTTCTTTGCCCGTCACTTCCTTGGTGTCGTTGGCATTATTCGCGTCGCCCTTGGTCACGTAAACAGGCTCGCCCGTCTGCGCGCGCATTTCAACGATGCGATGCGTGGTCGGGGTCTGCCCCGCGGGGCCGAAAGTGATGACGTCGCCTATCTTATAGCTACCTGCGGGTTTTACCACCACGACGCTGCCGGTATGGATGTTCGGCTCCATTGAGCCGGACAGCACGGCCATCACCTTGATGTTGCCCGGAAAAGAAAACACGGACACAATGAGCAGCAAAGCGATAAGCACCAACACCGTAAGGAACGCGTAGTATATGCCTTTTAGTATTTTTTTCATAATTATTTTCTTGTACTGAAAGTCCTGTATTTCTGTTAAATCTTTAATCCTAAATCTTAAAACTTCTTAAAGCCTCCACCTCCAGCCCTTTTCCAAAAAGGGCTGGAAAACAGGCTTCAAGGCCTAATGGACTTGTTCACCAGTGAATTCCAGGTCCAGGGTTGCGGTGATGTTCTGCCATTCGTTCCCGAGCGTGGTCGGAAAAATAAAATCGAATGACATAGTATAGCTTTCGCCGGGATGGATTACGCCCGCCGGAGCCCTATAATAAGAATTATCCAGCATATCCGCGCCATTCATCCAAGCGCTCACAATAGGCGGATTGTGCCAATCATCCGTAAAATAAGCAGGATCGTTGCTGCCTACCCGACCGGTTGCCGAGATGGTAACGTTATCGAACAGGTGCTGGCCTAGGCTATTGGTATCGTCCACATTGACAGCTTTTAAGGTCAGATAATCAATATCTAACGAACCTCCATTCTTGATCGTCACCCACTTTCTGACCCTGTCACCAGGTTTGATGTTGTTAAAAACGGTATTCCAAGCACCTGTTTCGGTCTCATCGGTCAACACAATAGTCCCCGTGCTGAACGTGTTTCCCTCCGACGTGACCGTTGAAGTGAAATAAGCGCGCGTCGCCCCAACTGCCGCGACACTGACCACTGTTACCGTCACCAAGCTGATCAATATTTTTTCATGATTCTTTCTATTACGTAATATATTACTTACTTCTTAAAGCCTCCGCTCCCTCCCCTGCCTCACCATTTCCCCTCTTATGACAAGAGGGGGTTAGGGGGTGATATTCAAGGGAGAGAAACAGGCTTCAAAGCCTAATGGGCTTGTTTGAGTAAAGCCGTTATGGAGATGTTAATGCCATCGTATTGGTAAGCATTGCCGACGTTCGGGTCAAGCATAAGCTGCATCTCTTCCCACACCTCATCACCCGGATTCAGCACCACATCAGCGCCCTTATAACTTTCAGTAAAATTTATGTTAATTTTTGACAAACCATAAACTGTTGCTACGTAATCCGGAGCTCCATACGTGTCATTTAGGTCATATCCTATGATTGCTCCATCATTAAGCGCCGAATCTGTACTGCTTGCATACGCATCATCAATAATCTGCTGAGCCAACCATCCGGCATTGTTGTAATCGGATTTGTAGCTGACTCTAGAATCAACAACCATTACATGTTTGGAAAAAGTAACAGGACCCACATCATTGGCATCACCTTCTCCTATCGAAGCATATTTTCCGGTTTGGTTTATAGCATCGTTTTCAGTCGCGCCTGACACCGTTACATTCATCACACCTGCAATAGTGCCGATGTTTTTGAACCAAACCTTAAACGGAGCGCTTGCAACGCCCGGGGCCATATTCGAGAAAGTCTGTATCGGACCAGTCCATTCATCGCTGTAGCCGCTGCCTTTGCTCAAGGCAAGGTTAACGGTACCGGCGGTGAAAGTGTTTCCAGTCGAAGTTTCAGTATCACTAAAGTAAGCGCGGGTAGCAGTGACGGCTACGATCGCCACGATCACCACAGTGCTTATGCTGACTAAGATCTTTTTCATAAGTTTCCTTAGTATATATTTAAATTCAAGTTTGTTGATTAATTGAATACACCGCTTAACTAAGTCAGTATGCTATTCTGGAGGGTGGCCGATCTTAAACCGTAACTTTAAGAAGGAACCACCCCTATGCAGTTTAACAAATTAGCAAGTCAGA
>Ga0207433_10006646_pt1 | contig 19841 bp, 13 predicted proteins | sample YelNatPaOPGAMG01_FD_187559 | JGI IMG/M metagenome (GOLD analysis project Ga0207433, IMG submission 187559) | Hot spring thermophilic microbial communities from Obsidian Pool, Yellowstone National Park, USA - OP-RAMG-01 (SPAdes) (version 3) | ecosystem: Environmental > Aquatic > Thermal springs... | reverse complement strand
GCGTGCAGCCGCCGACGTCGAGTTGGGGGTCGATGCTGAGCAACTCGCAGTCGTACATCACGAGTGATCCGTTGCTGCTCTATTTGCCGGGCTTAGCCATCCTGATTACGGTGCTCTGCTTTAACCTAATGGGTGATGGCCTGCGAGATGCGCTGGATCCCTACATGACGCAACGCTAGGCGAGCCTGCGCTCGCGCCAGACGACTCTGTGGAGAGGTGTGCCATTGGGCAGACTGCTTGAAGTCAACAATCTAACCGTCCACTTCCGCACACGAGAGGGACCAGTGCACGCGGTTGAGGGTATCAGCTACACGTTGGATGAGGGCGAAGCGCTTGGAATCGTGGGAGAGAGCGGCTCAGGAAAGAGCGTCTCTTCCATGGCAATCATGCGCTTGCTACCAATGCCGCCGGCCGAGATCAAAGATGGCACGGTCATGTTCAAGGACAAAGATCTCCTTGATCTGAGCGAGTCGGAGATGCGGAAGATCCGTGGCGGCGATGTCTCCATGATCTTTCAGGACCCGATGACCAGCCTGAACCCTGTCATGACGATCGAACGTCAGCTGGTGGAGCCGCTGGAACTGCACCTCGGTCTGAAGGGCGAAGCCGCGCGCAATCGCGCACGAGAGCTTATGGAGGCGGTTGGCATTCCTGACGCGGCCAAACGGCTCCGCTCATATCCGCACCAATTCAGCGGCGGCATGCGGCAGCGTGTCATGATCGCCATCGCCATCGCGGCGAATCCGAAATTGCTGATCGCGGATGAGCCGACGACGGCGCTCGATGTGACGGTCCAGGCCCAGATTCTCGAACTGATCGGGCGTCTGCGTCGCGATCTGGGCACTGCTGTCATTCTGATCACGCACGACCTTGGCGTCGTGGCTGGCATGACTGATCGCATTATCGTGATGTATGCCGGTAAGGTTGCCGAGACAGCGCCAACCGACGAACTTTTTGCGAATCCACGTCATCCGTATACGCTGGGCCTGCTTGGTGCAGTGCCGAAGCTGGACTCCGGACCCTCAAAGACTCTGGTAACTATCCCCGGCTCACCGCCAGACCAGCTGCATCCAATCGAGGGCTGCCCGTTCCAGCCGCGGTGTCCGTTTGTGATGGACAAGTGCAAAGAGTATCCGCCAGCTCTGAAAGTGGGACCGAATCATACGGCCAACTGCTGGGTCGATGTGACCGATCCCGCTGAGCAGGAACGCGCCATGAAAAAGGGATTCATCCCACTGCAGCTTGTGGATCGCGATTTCATACCGGGCTCACAAGCTACTCCGTCGGCACCCGCGGAATCCACGCCGACATCGAATAGCTAGTGCCCTGTGAAGTGCGAGAGGAGTTGAGCCATGGCACAGCCAGCGGCTACTCAGACGGTCAACAAGACAGATGGGCTCCTGCGAATCGAAGATCTGAAGATGCACTTTCCGATCACGCAGGGCATCATAATACAGCATCAGGTCGGCGCGGTCCGTGCTGTCGACGGCGTGGATCTCGTTGTGCCAAAAGGCCAGACGCTCGGTCTGGTCGGTGAGAGCGGCTCGGGCAAGTCCACGATTGGACGCTGCATCGTTCGCCTCTATAAGCCCACAAGCGGGCACATGTATATGGGCGATGATGATCTGGCGGCGGCGGAAGGCAAAGACCTGCGCGCCGTTCGCCGTCGCGTCCAGATGATCTTTCAGGACCCGTACGCGTCGCTGAATCCGCGCTTTTCGGTTGGGACGATCATCGCCGAACCCATGTTCATCCATAAAATGGGCACTCGCAACGAAATCCAGGAACGCACACTGCAACTGCTCGACCGCGTGGGCCTGACCCGACGCTTTGCTGACCGGTATCCCCACGAGTTCAGCGGCGGCCAGCGCCAGCGTATCGCGATTGCGCGGGCAATTAGCATCGAGCCGGAGTTCGTGATCGCGGACGAACCGGTGAGCGCGCTGGATGTGTCGATTCGCGCCCAGATTCTCAATCTGATGTTGCGCTTGCAGGAGCAGATGGGTTTGACCTATCTGTTCATTTCGCATGACCTGAGCGTGGTGCGTCACTTCGCCCAGAAGGTCGCCGTGATGTACCTCGGCAAGATTGTGGAAGTCTCAGATCGAGACGACATCTACGCCAATCCGCTGCATCCATATTCCGCCGCGCTTCTTTCAGCCGTGCCGATTCCAAACCCAAGGGTTGAGCGGCAGCGCAAGCGCATCATCCTCAAGGGCGACCTGCCCAGTCCTGTCAATATTCCTTCCGGCTGCCGGTTCCGCACACGTTGCCCAATCGCGCAGGACATCTGCCGAGAGGTTGAGCCGCCGCTGGAAGACAAGACAGGTCAGGGGCACTTCGCCGCGTGCCACTTCTCTGATCGGGTCGGCGCACTTGCCCGCTCCGGAAGCATCCAGGGTCTGGGGACGGTGTAGCCCGCACGCGGCCTGAACCGGCAGAGCAGCATGCCACTGACGCACGCCTTGTTCTCTCTGAGTGGAGAATGAGGCGTGTCGTCGTCTGTGTTCCTCACTTGGGGCGTGCCAGTGCGCGAGGAGTTCGCGTCAGGTGCCGCTAGATTGGCGCATGGCCGGAGGAAAGTCATGGCTCGCATGCGGCTCCGACTGAAGGCCGGGCTGCAGGAGCGTCCGCTTCCGTGCGAGCAGCTCGCCAATTTCGCGGTTCGTGACACGCCGCGCGCCAGCCCGCATCATCTCGATTCCTTCCGTCTCGCGCGCGTCGAAATGCTCCCGATAGGTGCCGGCATACTGAATCCATTCCGGCCGGATGCCGTATGTGGAGACGAATGACGAGAGCTCGTGCCTGCCTGCCGCGCCCGGGATGTCGGAGAGCACGTGATACATCCGGTCGCCGCGCCGGACGCCCGCGCGCAACCAGTCGCGTGTGGCCCGCGCGGGATGAATGAGAATCGCCATGCGTGAACCTCCCGGATAGCGCGCGATCAGAACGTCAAGAGCGAAAAGACATCGTATCCCGGGAGCCGGCTGCGACCCCGCAGGTCTGCCAGCTCGATCAGGAAGGCCAGCGAGACGACCGTCGCGCCAAGCCGCTCCATCAGGCGCGTAGTGCCTTCCGTGGTGCCGCCGGTCGCCAGCAGATCATCCACAACGAGCACGCGCTGGCCTGGGCGCACCGCATCGGTGTGCACTTCAAGCGTAGCCGTCCCATATTCCAGTGAGTAGTCTTGCGCGATGGTGCGGGCTGGCAGCTTGCCCTTCTTGCGAACGGGCACAAAGCCCGTGCCGAGCAGGAAGGCGAGCGGCGTGCCAAAGATGAATCCGCGCGACTCGATGCCGACGACCTGATCGATGTGGGCGTTGCGGTAGCGCGCCGCCATCGTCTCGATGGTGAATCGCAGCGCTTCGGCATTCTGCAGCAAAGGCGTAATGTCGCGGAACAGGATTCCCGGCTGGGGATAATCCGGTATCGCGCGGACGAAGCGCTCAAGCCAGGCGCTCTGCTCCGGACTGAGTTCCGCGGGCTGAAATGACGGTGTCAGGGGGGACGACATAGCGCTGCTGGTCCTCTCTCAGGTACGTGAATAATATGCGAGCAAACGCCCGAAGTATACCATGCGCATGAACCTCCCCGCATAGCAGACGTACACTGCTAGCTTGACAGGTAGTGAAACACCTTCATATAGTGAAAAGAACCGCCGGATGAATCCCTGTCAAGTTGGCCACGACTCCGGCAGCCTCTAGTTTGGCCTTCTCAGATGGCTCACGGAGGAACCTCGTACGTGAATCCTGTACTTGCCATATTCTTAATGCTGTTCTTCGGTATTGTGAGCCTTGCCTTCGGATTTTACACTGGAAGGCAACGTGCGCAGCTGGAATCCGAAGAGCGCATTCGCCAGCAGAAAGAAACTGCTGAAGCGCGTATGCTGGAACTGCAGCAGCAGCAACGCGATGCTTTGCGTGAAGCGAAAGACGAGACGGCGAAGATTCGCACGTCACTGGAAGCAGAGGCGCGCGAGCGCCGGCAGGAAATGAAGCGGCAAGAACAGCGGCTCCAACAGAAGGAGGAGTCGCTGGATCGTAAGATGGAGACGCTGGAACGGCGCGAGCAGGCGCTTTTGCAGCGAACACAGGAAGCGGAGGCGCAGCGGGCGCAAGTGGAAGCTTTGCGTCAGCAGCGCGTACAGGAACTCGAGCGTATCGGCCGTATGACGACCGAGCAGGCCCGAGAAGAGTTGATACGGGAGATAGAAGAATCCGCGCGTCGAGCGGCAGCCGTGCGCGCACGCCAGATCGAAGACGCTGCCCGTGAAGAGGCGGAGGCGCGCGCAAGAGAGATCATCGCGCTTGCCATTCAGCGCTGTGCCTCAGATCAGGTGTCGGATATCACGGTTTCCGTCGTGCCGCTGCCGAACGACGAGATGAAGGGGCGCATCATCGGACGCGAAGGGCGCAATATTCGCGCGCTGGAGGCCGCGACCGGCGTCGACCTCATCATCGACGATACTCCCGAAGCCGTCATTCTCTCTGGATTTGACCCCGTCCGGCGCGAAACCGCGCGCATCGCCCTCACCAAACTCATCGTGGATGGACGGATTCACCCCACCCGCATTGAAGAAGTCGTGGCCAAGGCGCAGCAGGAGGTGGAGAACGTCATCCGCGAGGAAGGCGAGCGGGCGATCATGGAGGCGAATGTCACGAATCTTCCGCCGGAACTCGTCAAGCTCATCGGACGCCTGCATTTCCGCACGAGCTATGGCCAGAACGTGCTCAATCACTCCATCGAGGTATCCGTTCTGGCGGCGACGATGGCGGCGGAGCTTGGCGCTGACGTGAATGTGTGCAAGGTGGCGGGTCTCTTGCATGATCTCGGCAAGGCGATAGATCAGGAAGTCGAAGGTCCGCACCACATCATCAGCGGCGAGATCGCGCGGCGTTTCAACCGGAGCCCGGCGATTATCCATGCGATTGTCTCTCATCATGCCTCTGAATCGGAGCCACAATCGCTTGAAGCGGCGATAGTCCAGGCGGCGGACGCGATTTCGGCCGCGCGCCCAGGCGCCCGGCGCGAGACGATAGATCTGTATATCAAGCGGCTCGAATCGCTGGAGAACATCGCCAATTCGTTCCGTGGGGTTGAAAAGGCATTTGCCGTGCAGGCGGGCCGCGAGGTGCGCATCGTGGTGCGCCCGGAAGATGTCGATGAAATTGGCGCGTCGCAGCTCGCGAGCGACATTGCGCGCAAGATCGAGGAAACGATGGATTTCCCCGGTCAGATAAAGGTCTGTGTTGTTCGGGAGACGCGCGCCGTGGATTACGCGAAATGAGCGAGAGCATGACGCATAGCCTGCTCGACCTGCATACCCATACGACCGCCTCGGATGGCATTTATGCGCCAGCGGAACTGATGCGGCTGGCGCATGCTGCCGGCCTCAAGCGCATCGGTGTGGTAGACCACGATTCGACGAATGGTCTCGCTGAGGCCATCGCCGCGGCGGAGCAGTACGATATCACCGTCGTGCCAGGGGTGGAGATCAATACGGATTTGCCCGGACATGGCGGCGAGGTGCATGTGCTGGGGTATTACGTCGAGTACAAGCGCCCCGCTTTTCAGCAGGCATTGGACACCCTGCGTGATGCGCGGGAGCGGCGTGGTGAGCGGATGGTAGAGCGCCTGCGCGAGCAGGGCTTCGATGTCTCGTGGGAACGTGTGCGCGAGCTTGCGCACGGCGCGGTGGGGCGCCCGCACGTGGCCGCGGCGCTCATCGAGCGCGGCTATGCGTCAAATGTCAGCGATGCTTTCGACAAGTTCCTTTCTCCCGGACGCCCAGGCTATGTGCCGCGCTACAAGCTCGCGCCAGCGGATGCCGTGCGGCTCATCAAGAGCGCCCGGGGGGTGCCAGTGCTGGCGCATCCGCTGGGCATACCGGCGATGGAGAGCGAGGTGCTGCCAGAACTGGTGATTGTCGGACTGCAAGGGCTGGAATGTTACTATGGCCAGTATTCGGAGAGTGATGTGACGCATCTGCTCGATCTGGCCGACACCTACCGGCTCGTCCCGACGGGTGGCAGCGACTATCATGGGCCGGGCATGCATCCCACGCCCCTGGGAGGGCGCTACGTGCCGATGGAGTGCGCGGAGCGGCTGGAGCGCTTGGCGACTTTCAATCATCAGATCCCCGCGCCCACGTTTGACCTTCCCAGTCCGAATGCCGAATCAGGGGACTGAGCGATGCCGTGTAGCGGAGCCGGCATGCGTTGGAACGCGCCGGCCCGGTATAATCAGTGCCGCCGGAACATGACGCTTTGCAAGCGATAGATACGAGATCACCGTGACGATCACCAACGACCGTTTTCTTCAGGCATGCCGGCGCCAGCCCGTAGATCGCACTCCCGTCTGGCTCATGCGCCAGGCAGGGCGCTCGCTGCCTGAATACCGCGCGATAAAGCAACACTACTCGCTCTTTGACATCACCCACCAGCCTGAACTCTGCGCGGAGGTCACGCTGCAGCCCGTCAAGCGCCTCGGCGTCGATGCCGCGATCCTCTATGCGGATATCATGTCCCCGCTGGTCGCAATCGGCGTAGAGCTGGAGCTGGTGGAAGGCGTGGGACCGGTTGTTGCCCAGCCCATCCGGTCCGCGGCGGATCTTGCAGCGCTCCGGCCACTGGATCCGCAGGCGGATATGCCGTACGTTCTTGAGACGGTTCGCCTGCTGCGCGCTGAACTGGCGGCATCGGGAACCCCGCTGATTGGCTTCGCGGGCGCGCCATTTACGCTGGCGGGCTATCTCATCGAAGGCAAGCCATCACGCGATTTCGTGCGTACCAAGCAACTGATGTACACGGAGCCGGAGCTCTGGCACGCGCTGATGGAGCGTCTCTCTACAATCGTCATCGGCTATGCCGCGGGCCAGATACGGGCTGGCGCGCAGGCGTTCCAGCTTTTCGATAGCTGGATTGGTTGCCTGAGCGTTCTGGATTACACACGCTTCGTGCAGCCGCATGTGCGGCGGATATTCCAGGAGATCGGCGCGATGGCCGAGGCCCGCGACGTGCCGCTGATTCACTTCGGCACGGGCACGCCGCACCTTCTGGAGGCGATGGCCACGGCTGGGGGCGACGTGCTTGGGCTGGACTGGCGCGTCCCACTTGATGCTGGCTGGGAGCGCGTAGGTGGACCCGAGCGCATCGCCATCCAGGGAAACCTTGATCCTGCCATTCTGCTGGCTCCGTGGGAGGTTGTGCGGCGCGAGGCGGAAGATGTGCTACGCCGCGCGGGTGGGAGAACGGGTCATATCTTCAATCTGGGGCATGGTGTGCTGCCGCAAACGCCTGTGGAGACGATTGAGCGGCTCATCGCATTCGTACATGACTTTCGGGTAGAGAAATATCCTTGACAACCTATGCCTGGGCATGTTACAATCCGAACCTGCGGAGTTTTTCTGCGCACTGTGTCGAATACCAGTGCGCCTCGTGTCTACGGACGCTAGTCAGCCCAAGCTTGATGATTGAGTTAGGGCAATCCGGGATCAGGCTGCGGCGCAAGGCAAGACACCGAGTGACGAGAGACATCAGGTTCTCCAGAGCGAATCGTGCTCAAGGTGGGGAGCTTTTTTCGCCCAGCATCTCTGCATGGTGATGGTGGGCGATTTGGCGTGCACGTTGAAGCAGGCGCTGTGATGCGAGCCAATGGCGTTCTCGCTACTTGTATGGCTGGCTGGTCGCGGTCTTCGCTGTAAGTGATGATACACGGAATGGGCGCTATGCACATTACACGTACGATTCCCCTGCCGCGTGGTGGTCCTGGGACCGTCACGCGATGTGCCACATCCGGACTGCACCATACTACCACGCGGCGTACTAGTCCGCGAGAGCCTGAAACGCCTATGCCCACATGTGGGCCGGAGGCGAGTTAATGCCTACTGCATGCCTGGGCATGCACACGACCGTAGACCCTGTTTATTCATCCTTCGCTGTTGCCGCATCATCCCCGCTGCCGTGGATGTCGTCGCATCGCGGCGTCAGCTGACAGCGAACCGGCGTCAGGCAGATGTGTCTGGTGCCACATCCAGTCCTTGAAGTGCGTCCCGTCGTCCCTTTCTGTCCGTTTGCTCATAGCGCCTCCGGGCGCACAACAGAGCACGGGAATACCACGCCGGCAGGCGCGGGCGACAGGCGAGAGGAGTTATGCACGCATGGCACTGAGCACAGCAGTCTCCCTCCCCGAGCGTGTGAGCTTCGCGCGGATACCTGATATCCGTCCGATGCCCAACCTCATTCAGGTGCAGATTGACTCCTTTGATTGGTTCAAGCGCGAGGGGTTGCGAGAGCTCTTTGCCGAGATCTCTCCCATTGAGGATTTCACGAACAAGAACCTCAAGCTCGAGTTCATTGTAACAGATGAGCCGTTTGGTGAGCCAAAATATGGCGAGGATGAATGCCGCGAGCGCGATGCGACGTTTGCGGCGCCTCTCTATGTGACGGCCCGCCTGACGTATAAGGAGACGGGGGAGATCCAGGAAAAATCCATCTTCATGGGTGACTTTCCACTCATGACGAAGGATGGCACATTCATTATTAATGGCGCTGAGCGAGTGGTCGTCAGCCAGTTGGTGCGGTCGCCGGGCGTGTATTACACCGCTGATGATGATCCCGCGACTGGCCGGCCGCTTTTCGCCGCCAAGCTGATTCCTAATCGCGGCGCCTGGCTCGAATTCGAAACCAGCAATAAAGACCTGCTCTCCGTCAAGATCGACCGCAAGCGCAAGATTCCCGTCACGACGCTGCTGCGCGCGATGGCCGCGATTGGTGATCGGGATCAGGGGCGCACGGAGAATACGCCTGACCTGCGAACAGACGAGGGCATTCTGGCGGCGTTCGCCGATATCGATGACGGCGAGCACCGGTTCATCAGCACGACACTGGACAAGGATTCCGTCAAGACTCCAGAAGAGGCGCTGCTGGAGGTCTATCGCAAGCTTCGCCCGGGTGATCCGGCGACAATGGAGAACGCGCGGACGCTGGTCTATAACCTGTTCTACCATCCGCGCCGGTATGATCTTGGTGGCGTCGGGCGCTACAAGCTGAATCGCAAGCTTGATCTGGCCATTCCGCAGACGATCCGCACGCTCACGCAGGACGACGTGATCTCGATCATTCGCCGCATTGTCGATCTGAATAATGGGCGCGGCAAGCGCGACGATATCGACCACCTCGGCAACCGGCGCGTACGCAGTGTCGGCGAGTTGATCCAGACGCAGTTCCGCGTTGGCCTGCTGCGCATGGAGCGCGTCGTCAAGGAGCGCATGGCGATCATCCAGGATCCGTCGCAGGCGTCACCGAATCAGCTGATTAACATCCGGCCGGTGGTCGCGGCCATGAAAGAGTTCTTTGGCGGCAGCCAGCTCTCGCAGTTCATGGACCAGACCAACCCGCTCGCTGAGATTGGCCACAAGCGGCGTCTCTCAGCGCTGGGCCCTGGTGGGCTTTCGCGTGATCGCGCGGGATTCGACGTACGCGACGTACACCACTCGCACTATGGCCGTATCTGCCCGATTGAGACGCCGGAAGGTCCGAACATCGGTCTGATCGGCAACCTGGCGACTTACGCGCAGATCAATCCGTATGGGTTCATCGAGACGCCGTATCGCCGTGTCTACAATTCGCTGCCCGCGAATGATGAGCGCCTGATTGGCCGCATTCTCGACCGCGACGTTCAGGATGAGAAGGGCAAGCCGCTCGCGACAGCCGGCACGCCGGTGGATGAAGATCTGGCGAAGAAGCTCGGCAAGCGCGGCAAGGACGAGATCGCGATTCGTCCGTGGGTTTCGATGGATGTCGATTTCCTGACGGCAGACGATGAGGAGCGCTTCGTCATCGCGCAGGCGAATGTCGCGCTCGATGAAGAGGGCCACTTCCTGGATGACCGCGTGCTGGCCCGGTACAACGGCGACTTCGTGCGCGAGTATAGCCGCCGCATTGATTATATGGACGTCGCTCCACGGCAAACCGTGAGCGTTGCCGCCGCGCTGATTCCGTTCCTCGAACACGACGACGTGAACCGGGCGCTGATGGGCGCGAATATGCAGCGGCAGGCGGTGCCGTTGCTGCGGCCGCAGTCGCCTATCGTTGGCACGGGCATCGAGCGGCAGGTGGCGATTGATTCGGGGCATGTGGTGCTTTCCGAGTGCGCGGGCGAGGTTGTCAGCTCGACGGCGCGGCAGATCGTGATTCTGGATGATGACGGCGTGGAGCATGTCCACCGGCTGCGCAAGTTCGTGCGCTCCAACCAGGGCACGTGCATCAACCAGCGTCCCATCGTGAATAAGGGTGATCGGGTGGCGGCGGGTCAGCCGATTGCCGATAGCTCCTCGACGGAAGATGGCGAGCTGGCGCTTGGCCAGAACATTCTGGTCGCGTTCATGAGCTGGGAAGGGGGCAACTTCGAGGATGCCATCCTGATCAGCGAGCGCATCGTGCGCGAGGACCTCTTTACGAGCATCCACATCGAGAAGCACGAGGTGGAGGCGCGCGATACGAAGCTCGGTCCGGAGGAGATCACGCGCGATATCCCGAACGTGGGCGAAGAAGGACTGCGCAATCTTGATGAGCGTGGCATCGTCTACATCGGCGCGGAGGTCGGTCCGGGCGATATTCTCGTCGGCAAGATCACGCCGAAGGGCGAGACGGAGCTGACGGCTGAAGAGAAACTGCTGCGCGCGATCTTCGGTGAGAAGGCGCGTGAAGTGAAAGATACATCGCTGCGGGTGCCGCACGGCGAGCGCGGCAAGGTCGTTGAGGTCAAGGTGTTCTCCCGCGATAACAACGATGAGCTGCCGCCGGGCGTGAACCAGCTCGTGCGTGTTTCGATTGCGCAGAAGCGCAAGATCGGCGCTGGCGACAAGATGGCCGGGCGTCACGGGAACAAGGGCGTGATCAGCCGCGTGTTGCCGATTGAGGATATGCCGTTCCTGCCGGATGGCACACCGGTGGACATTATTCTGAATCCGCTGGGAGTGCCGCACCGCATGAATATCGGCCAGATCATGGAAACGCATCTTGGCTGGGCGGCGCATGAGCTGGGCGTGAAGGTGGCTTCACCGGTCTTCGATGGAGCGCCGGAAGACGACATTGAGCGGCAGCTGGAGCGAGCGGGCCTGCCGAGCACGGGTAAGGTGCAGCTCTACGATGGTCGTACGGGCGAGCCATTCGACTCCGCCGTTACGGTCGGCTACATCTATATGCTCAAGCTGGCGCACCTCGTCGAAGATAAGGTACATGCCCGCTCGACCGGCCCATATAGCCTCATCACACAGCAGCCACTTGGCGGCAAGGCGCAGTTTGGCGGCCAGCGGTTCGGTGAGATGGAAGTCTGGGCGCTGGAAGCGTATGGCGCATCGAACATCCTGCAGGAGATCCTGACCGTCAAGTCGGATGACGTCGTAGGTCGTGTCAAGACGTACGAGGCCATCGTCAAGGGCGAGGCGATCATGGAGCCGGGCGTTCCGGAGTCGTTCAAGGTGCTCGTCAAGGAATTGCAGAGCCTCGCGATTAACGTCGAGGTGCTCAATGAAGATGAGCAGAAGATTCAGTTCGTCGAAGATACCGGCGGCGACACGATGCCCGAGCTGGGCATCAATCTCAGCGGGTTCGAGAACGAATAGCTGAGGTAAACGGCCGGGAGGATCTCTGGTGAAGAGGTGCCGCGGGGGCTTATTCACTACCTCCCGACCGCGTGGCGATGACCCGCGGTGGCTTAGCCTGTGAGGCATTAGGAAAGGAGAAAGACGACGGAGGCCGTGGGTTGATTTTCCACGGAGGCTTCGGCGTCTCCCCCAATGCTTGAAGTGAATGATTTTGACGCCATCCGCATCAGTCTGGCCAGCCCTGAGACCATCCGGTCCTGGAGCTATGGTGAAGTCACGAAGCCGGAGACGATCAATTACCGAACCCTGAGGCCGGAGAAGGACGGGCTGTTCTGCGAGCGCATCTTTGGCCCGACAAAGGACTGGGAGTGCTACTGCGGCAAGTACAAGCGTGTCCGGTTCAAGGGCATCGTGTGCGACAAGTGCGGTGTTGAGGTCGCGCGCTCGAAGGTGCGCCGTGAGCGCATGGGGCACATTGAGCTGGCTTCACCAGTCAGCCACATCTGGTATTTCAAGGGCACGCCCAGCCGGATTGGCCTCCTGCTCGATCTCTCGCCGCGTAACCTGGAGCGCATCCTGTACTTCGCTATCTACGTGGTGACGGATGTCAATGAAGATGCGCGCGCGCAGGCGCTGGCGAGCATTGAAGAAAGCGTTGCCCAGCAGATTCAGGATTTGGAGAGCCTGGTCACCTCGTCCATTCAGGATATCCAGCAGCGGCGTGATGAGCACATCGTCGAGCTTGAGCGCAATCTGGAAGATCAGCGCGAGCAGCTGGATCTTCACCGTTCCGAGCAGCTTCAGGAGGCGCGAGAGGCCGAACGGCTAGCGCGCGCCCTGCTGAAGGATAACCTTGGACAGGTGCTGATGGAAGACGTGATCTATCAGCCGACGGGTGAGCGCATCGCGCAGCAGGGCGCCGTGGCAGACGCGACCCATCTGGAGGCGCTGGATAAGGTCGCCCAGGAGCATCGTGACCTGATCATCGAGACATCGCGCAAGGAGATGGATCGTCTGCGCGGTGAGGTGGAACGGCAGAGTGAGCGAGCGCGCATGAACGCGGAAGGTGAGATCGGCGCGCTGCAGGATAAGCTGCAGGCCGACGAGACCGCCATTCGCACGCGCATGGAAGCCCAGCGGCGCGATCTCGAATCGCTGCGCAAGCTTGATCTGCTTCAGGAGCAGCGGCATCGCGACCTGAAGGAGTTCGAATACCAGCTGCGCGACGCGAATCCGGAACTGCCGGAGCTGTTCGAAGCGGGCATGGGCGCAGAGTCCGTGCAGAAGCTGCTAGCCGATATCGACCTTGAAGAACTCGCGGCCAGGCTGCGCTCCGAGATCAATTCGACTAGCGGCCAGCGGCGCAAGAAGGCGACCAAGCGGCTCAACGTGGTGGAGGCATTCCGCAAGTCGGGGAACCGCCCCGAGTGGATGATCATGTCCGTATTGCCGGTATTGCCACCGGATCTGCGGCCAATGGTCCAGCTCGATGGCGGCCGGTTCGCGACCAGCGACCTGAACGATCTCTATCGCCGCGTGATCAATCGCAATAACCGTCTCAAGCGGCTGCTGGAACTCGGCGCGCCAGAGATCATCATCCGCAATGAGAAGCGCATGTTGCAAGAAGCCTGCGACGCGCTGATCGATAACGGCCGACGAGGTCGCGCTGTGGCTGGCTCAGGCAATCACAAGCTCAAGAGCCTCTCGGATATGCTCAAGGGCAAGCAGGGCCGATTCCGCCAGAACCTGCTGGGCAAGCGCGTAGACTACTCCGGCCGGTCCGTAATTGTGGTTGGCCCGGAGCTGAAGCTGCACCAGTGCGGCCTGCCGAAGAAGATGGCGCTCGAGCTCTTCAAGCCATTCGTCATGCGAAAGCTGGTGGAGCAGGGCCTCGCGCACAACATCAAGAGCGCGAAGCGTTTCGTCGAGCGCGTCCGGCCGGAAGTCTGGGACGTTCTCGAAGAGGTCATTCGCGATCATCCGGTGCTGTTGAACCGCGCACCGACGCTGCACCGGCTGGGCATCCAGGCGTTCGAGGCGGTCCTGGTGGAAGGCAGCGCCATTCAGCTGCATCCGCTGGTGTGCTCGGCTTTTAACGCCGACTTCGATGGCGACCAGATGGCAGTACACGTGCCGCTCTCCGAGCGCGCGCAGCTTGAGGCGCGTGAGTTGATGCTCTCGACGCGCAACGTGCTGCATCCGGCAACCGGCGAGCCGTCAATCGGCGCCTCGCAGGATATGGTGCTCGGCTGCTACTACCTGACGATGGATCGGCCAGACTTCCTGGCCGAGCGCAAGATTGCCGCCGGGGTCGATCCGCAGCAGGAAATGGGCATCGACGAGCTCGCGCACAAGCATGTCGTGCGCGTGTTCACCGATGAGACGGAAGCACTGCTCGCGTTTAACGACAAGGTTATTCGTCTGCACGATCCGATTCTCGTGCGCGTAAAGGACGAGTCCGTCTTCCATGAGCCGGGCAAGCCGCAGCCGGTTGGCCGGGGCCGCCTCGTGCTGACGACGGTCGGGCGCATCATCTTCAATGAGGCGCTGCCAGAGAAGCTGCGCTTCAAGAATTACCCGATGAAGAAGGATAACCTGCGGCAGGTAATCGCGGAGTGCTTCAAGTTCTACGGACGCGAAAAGACCGCGGAGCTGGCCGATGCGATCAAGACGATTGGCTTCCGGTATGCCACGCGCGTAGGCGCGAGCATCGCGATCAGCGATGTGGCGGTTCCCACCGAGCGCGAGTCGATTCTTGCTGCCGCTGACGCGCAGGTTACGCAGCTTGAAGAAGACTATCGCGACGGTCTGATTACCGAGCAGGAGCGCTACAAGCAGGTAGTCGCCGTCTGGAATGAAGCGTCGGAAAAGATTCAGTCGGTCGTGCAGAAAGTGCTCGACCCGTACGGCTCGATCTACACCATCGCGAATTCCGGCGCGACGAAGGCGAAGTTCCAGCAGATCCGTCAGCTCTCCGGCATGCGTGGCCTGATGGCTGATCCATCTGGACGCATTATGGAGATTCCGGTGCGCGGCAACTTCCGCGATGGCCTGAGCGTGATGGAGTATTTCATCTCCAGCCACGGCGCCCGCAAGGGTCTGGCCGACACGGCGCTGCGAACGGCGGAATCCGGCTATCTGACACGCCGCTTGATCGACGTGGCGCAGGACGTCATCATCCAGATCGACGACTGCGGCACAACCGAAGGCTCGTGGATTACGGAAGCCGATAGCGTGGAAATGAACGAGCCGTTCCGCAATCGCCTCGTCGGGCGGATTCTGGCCGCTCCGGTTCCCGGCTTCGACAACGTGCAGGTGGGTCAAGAGATTGACGATGAAGCAGCTGATGCGTTCATCGCGGCTGGTGTGAAGCAGGTTTACTGCCGCTCGGTGTTGCAGTGCCTTGCGCCGCATGGCGTCTGCAGCAAGTGCTACGGTCGTAACCTGGGAGCTGGCCGGCTCTCGCGCGTTGGCGACGCGGTTGGCATCGTGGCCGCGCAATCCATTGGTGAACCTGGAACGCAGCTGACGATGCGAACGTTCCACACCGGCGGTATCGCGGGCGCCGCGGAAGACATCACGCAGGGCCTGCCGCGCGTTGAAGAACTTTTCGAATCGCGCACGCCGAAGGAAAAGTCAATCGTGACCGAAATCGACGGCGTGGTGGATATCGAGATGGACGACACCGGCGCGCGCAAGGTGCGGGTGAGCCTGGTCGATACGATCGTTGATGAGTATCCGCTGCCGAAGGGAAGCGAGGTGCTGGTCAACGCGGGCGACCACGTCGAGCAAGATCAGGTGCTGGCACGCATGCCGGCGACCGGCGACGAAGATCCGGAGAGTCTGGAGATTCATGCGCGGACTGCTGGTGATGTGTACATCTCGGATGGCGGCAAGCTGGAAGTTCGGGGTGAAGAGCGCGAGGAGCGTGAATATCCCGTTCCAGCGTCGCTCAACATCAGCGTGGAGCCAGGCCAGACCGTCCGCGCCGGGCAGTCGCTCACCACAGGGCTGATTGACCCGCAGGATGTCTTGCGCATTCTGGGGCGCGAGGCCGTGCAGCTCTACCTGATGAAGGAAGTGCAGAAGGTGTATCGCTCAACGGGCGTGTACATCAACGACAAGCACATCGAGGTGATCGTTCGCCAGATGCTGCGGCGCGTGCGGGTGGACGATCCGGGCGATACCGATCTGCTGCCAAATGACCTGGTGGATCGTTTCCACTATGAGGAGACGAACGCTCGTGTCCTGGCGGAAGGCGGCGAGCCAGCCACAGCGCAAACGGTGCTGCTCGGCGTGACCAAGGCGTCGCTGAATACGGATAGCTTCCTTGCGGCGGCATCCTTCCAGGAGACGACGCGCGTATTGACGGAAGCGGCCATCAATGGCGCGACCGATCATCTGCTCGGCCTGAAGGAAAACGTCATCATTGGCAAGCTCATCCCGGCTGGAACTGGCGTGGAGCAGCGCCAGGCGCTGCGTGAGAAGCAGCGTCAGGAGCGGCTTGCGGCGGCGATGGCGAGTGCCAATCTGGGTGCGTTTGGCCTGGGTGGTTCCCTTGGCGGCAGTCTGGCTGACGGTGATGGGAACGACTCCTACGGGAATACGCCCGTAGTTGACAGTTTCCCGGAGTAATGGTAAGATTGCTTATCGTGCGCCGGTTATCAGTGTGCTCGCAGCGGATACCGTCAGCGGCGCACCGATAACCGGCCGGAGCAATACAGTAAGGAGCTTTCCTTGCCAACGATCAATCAATTGGTGCGCAAGGGGCGAAGCAAGAAGTCCAAGAAGAGCAAGGCGCCTGCGCTGCAGTTCTCGTTCAACGCGCTGAAGAACCGCACGGAGCGCATGCAGGGCGGCTCGCCACAGAAGCGCGGAGTATGCACGCAGGTTCGTACCATGACGCCGAAGAAGCCGAACTCGGCGCTGCGCAAGATCGCGCGCGTGCGTCTGACGAACGGCTATGAAGTGACGGCGTATATTCCAGGCGAAGGCCACAACTTGCAGGAGCACTCAGTGGTGCTCATTCGCGGTGGCCGCGTGAAGGACCTGCCGAGCGTTCGCTATCACATCGTGCGCGGCACGCTGGATAGTGAAGGTGTGCAGAAGCGTCGCCAGGGACGATCAAAATATGGCGCCAAGCGGCCCAAGGGCGCTGCCGCGGCTGGCCGCAGGTAACACCAGGTAGCACGACGCTAGAGAAGATGCCGATACCGCCTGTGTTTGTGAATACAGACAGGTCGGCGTGATACCACGGCTGGTGATGGCGTGTTCGCCATCCCGGCGTTGTCGAATGTTCTCCAGTTCCGCCGTTCAGGTCTGCGCCTGAATGCCCGCACCGCGGTGCGTTTGCGGTTCCGGAAAGACTTTCGACGGTGGGGTATCGGGGCACATGCCTCGATACCCTTCGCGCTGTCTTGCGATAGAGGAGATTCAAGCCTATGCCGCGACGTGGAACGGTCCCGCACCGTATCGTGTTGCCGGACCCGAAGTACAACAACCGGAACATTACTCGGTTTGTCGGTCGCCTGATGTGGGACGGCAAGCGCAGCCTGGCCGAGCGGATCATGTATGATGCGCTGGACCTTGTCGAGCAGCGCGCCAAGCGCAACCCCATCGAGGTCTTTGAACAGGCGCTCCGCGCCGCAACACCGGTGCTGGAAGTCAAGCCACGACGCGTTGGTGGAGCGACGTATCAGGTGCCTGTTGAAATCCGTGGTGACCGGCGGATGGCCCTCGCTATGCGCTGGCTGATTAACTCAGCGCGCTCGCGAACGGGGAAATCCATGGCGGAGAAGCTCGCCGCTGAGCTGATGGATGCAGCGAACGGTCAAGGCGCGACCATTCGCAAGCGTGACGAAACACACAAAATGGCGGAGTCGAACAAAGCCTTCGCCCATTACCGCTGGTAACGAGGAGCTATGGCCACCAGAGAATACCCCCTCGAAAAAACTCGAAATATTGGCATTATCGCGCACATTGACGCCGGGAAGACGACAACGACCGAGCGGATACTCTTCTACACCAAAAAAATCCACAGGATGGGTGAGGTGCATGAGGGCGCCGCGACGATGGACTGGATGCCCCAGGAGCAGGAGCGCGGCATTACGATCACCTCAGCAGCCACGACATGCTTCTGGCTGGGTCATCGCATCAACATTATTGACACTCCCGGCCACGTTGATTTCACCGTCGAGGTCGAGCGTTCTCTGCGTGTGCTGGATGGCGGTGTCGTCGTGTTCGATGCCGTTGCCGGTGTTGAGCCGCAGTCTGAGACGGTTTGGCGGCAGGCCGACAAGTATCATGTTCCGCGCATCTGCTTCGTGAACAAGATGGACCGCACGGGCGCGAATTTCTGGCGCACCGTGGAGATGATCAAGGACCGCCTGAACGCCAAGCCGGTCACGATCCAGATCCCCATCGGGCGCGAGTCGGACTTCAAGGGCTTCGTCGACCTGATCGAGAGCAAGGCCATCACGTTCGTGGATGACCTGGGCACGAAATCTGAAGCGACCGACATCCCTGCTGGCATGGAAGATGAAGTCCGACGCCAGCGCGAAGCCATGGTCGAGGCAATCGCCGAGAGCGACGAAGAGCTCACGCTCAAGTTCCTTGAGGGTGAGACCATCACGAACGACGAGCTGCGCGCCGCGCTGCGCAAGGCGACCATCGCGAATGAGCTGGTGCCCGTGCTTTGCGGGGCCTCGCTCAAGAACAAGGGCGTGCAGGCCATGCTCGATGCGGTGATCGACTATCTGCCGTCACCGCTCGATATTCCGGCCCCTGTCGCGACATCGCTGGAGACTGACGAAGAGCAGGTCGTCCCGGTGTCAGATGACGGCCCGTTCCTGGCGCTGGCGTTCAAGATTGTCGCTGATCCATTCGTCGGGCGGCTCACGTATTTCCGCGTGTATTCCGGCTCGCTGGCGTCCGGCTCGTATGCGTACAACGCGGCCAAGGGCCAGCGCGAGCGCATTGGGCGGCTGTTGCAGATGCACGCGAATCATCGTGAGGATATCGACCATATCTACGCTGGCGATATCTGCGCCGCTGTTGGCTTGAAGAATACCTTCACGGGCGACACGCTGTGTGATCCTGAGCACCCGATGCTGCTCGAATCCATCGTGTTTCCGGAGCCGGTGATCCAGATCGCCATCGAGCCGAAGACCAAGGCCGATCAGGATAAGATGGGCCTCGCGCTCAATCGTCTGGCTGAAGAAGATCCGACGTTCCGCGTCCACACAGACGAGGAATCCGGTCAGACGATCATCGAAGGCATGGGCGAGCTTCACCTGGAAGTCATTGTGGATCGCATGTTCCGCGAGTTCAAGGTTGAGGCGAATGTGGGGCGCCCGCAGGTGGCCTATCGCGAGACGATTACATCTTCGGCGCAGGCCGAGGGCCGGTTCGTCCGCCAGTCTGGTGGTCGCGGCCAGTATGGCGACGTATGGATCAAGGTTGAGCCGCTGGAACGTGGCAAGGGCTTTGAGTTCGTGAACGCTGTCGTAGGTGGCACGGTTCCGAAGGAATATATCAAGCCGACGGAAGAAGGCGTCCGCGAGGCGCTTGAGACGGGCGTTGTCGCGGGGTATCCGATGGTCGATATCCGGGCGACCCTGTACGACGGCTCGTACCACGAAGTGGACTCGTCTGAAATGGCCTTTAAGACGGCTGGTTCGATGGGGTTCCGTGCCGCTGCGGCAAAGGCCAATCCGGTGCTGCTCGAGCCGATCATGACGATTGAAGTCACCACGGCGCCCGAATTCTTTGGCGACGTGCTCGGTGATATCAACCGCCGGCGCGGGCAGATTATCGGCTCTGAGGAACGTGGCGGCTCGCAGGTCATCCGCGCGCATGTGCCGCTGGCGGAGATGTTCGGGTACGTAAATGACTTGCGGTCGATGACAAGCGGGCGCGCGTCGTACACGATGGAGTTCTCGCATTACGAGAACGTTCCACGCAACGTGGCGGATGAGATCAAGGCGAAGTCAGCTGGAAAGACTCCGCGCGCGTAGGGAAAGAGAACCGGCGACCAGGCACGGCCGGGTATCGGTGAGGCAAGAGGCCTGGTCGCGTACGATTCATATGTGAGCATCCATTAGGAGACAGAGCTCATGGCGAAGCAGAAGTATGTGCGGACGAAGCCGCACGTGAACGTGGGGACGATTGGGCACATCGACCACGGCAAGACGACGCTGACGGCGGCGATCACCAAAGTGCTGGCGTCCAAGGG
>Ga0207433_10006645_pt1 | contig 19842 bp, 24 predicted proteins | sample YelNatPaOPGAMG01_FD_187559 | JGI IMG/M metagenome (GOLD analysis project Ga0207433, IMG submission 187559) | Hot spring thermophilic microbial communities from Obsidian Pool, Yellowstone National Park, USA - OP-RAMG-01 (SPAdes) (version 3) | ecosystem: Environmental > Aquatic > Thermal springs... | reverse complement strand
GAGTTTCCTTTTCACTATCAATTACTTCAACATAATTGAAAATACTAACAGGTTGTAAAGTTTTTAAAATTTTCATGTTAAGAAACTCAATCAAATCTTTCTTTTTACGAAAAAAGAGGTTAACATCATAGATAAAGTCAATAGGATAAGCACTGAATTTTGTTTCATAATGGTCAGAAACATACCCTAATAATCTGCCTGTGAGAGGGTCGTAAACAGGGACTTGCTGACTGCCGTCGGCGGGGATTTGATATTCATAAGAGATTGAGTGAAAACGGGGCGGGTCATATTCCATACTTCTCGCAATCACCACAACTGGAATTCTTTTCATTCTCAAAACTGCTTCAGGATTTTCAAAGTAGATAGGGACACGGAAATTCCCTTCTTCAAGATAATATATCTGGTCATTCACATCAAGAACTCCACCTAAACTCCTGATAAATCCCACATCAAAATCATAAATCGTAACAATCCCTGTTCTTTTATTCCCATTCATAGCGTAATCTTGAAATCTTGTTTATCAAAAGTTTGTCTTTTTGAGAACATATCTTTCCAAGGGGCAATTTTTTCAAGTTCAGAAAGGCGGATTTTAGCACGAGGAAACCTCTGACGCTTGCCATCATACTTGTCGTCCCAAACAATTTTCAAAATCTTCTCTTTTTTCATCATGTCTTTGAGAATTCTTTTGAGAGATAAAAAGAAGGGGCGGAAGTGAGGAATGTGGTCTTTTTCAAAACCGAATTCCAACCTCAATCCCAGTAAAGCATAATCTACCTCACTTTCCTGTTCCTCCGCTTTCACAAAAGGTATTCCATATCTACTCAACTCCCGCCGAATCGTATCAATTTCTTTATCAAAATACTCTTTCAATTTTTTATACTCATCCTCTCGGATAGGCACAGAAACTAAACGAGTGTTTGTGGTTTTTTGAGGCAAATAATCTCTTATCCAAGGGCTTTTTAAAATGAGGTAATCATCTCTTTCAAAAGTGATATTACCAGTGGGAAGGAAGAAGTAAGCAACATATTTTCTGTCCTCTATCATTTCCCGCCCGACACTTTCTATAAAAACGCCACGCATATATTCGTCTTTTTTTGTGGGAAGAATAACTGATTTCTCTACAAATGACTTTTTATAATCTGTGTAAGCGGGAGGCAATTTTCCATAAGTAGATTTTTTAAATTTTTTTGTAAATGCCTTGATAAATGTATCAATCAACTGACGAGGCTTCTTGTTTGACCTATATTTCTTAATATGACGCTTTATTTTTTCAACATCACCGCCGAGTTTTATTCCAAAATCAACTTTTGGCATCAGAATTACTATTTTGACTTTTTTGTTGAACGGACGGATTGATTTTTAAATATACTGACAAGTGCTGTTTACAAATTCCAAAAAGATGCCCTTTAATTTCTACGATATAAGCAGGCAGGTTTCCACATATATAACAAAAATTCGCCATTTGCCCCTTTAACATACCTTCGTATTTTGAAAATCCATCCTTTGACCCTTGGCACTCATGTGCCAGACATCTATTTAATCCCTTTTCAATTCCTTTATGATACAACTCACAGGTCGCACAGACAAAAACTAATCCCGTCTCCATTGCCTTTTTTATTGCTTCTTCATTTATCATTACTTTTCTTCGTTTATTTTTTTACTTCTATAACTTTCCAAAAACTTTATAAATGCTCGGATTTCCTCTTTATCCTTTTCAGAAAGATTGAATTTTTTAATTTCCTCTTTCAATTTTTTATTCAGGACAGACCCCACAAATCACCTCTCCATGTAGTTTTCTAAAACCTTTTCCAATTCACTCGTAAAACCAGCATTTTCAACAATATCCAATAATTCATCATAATCTTCATTTTCTATATAGTTTTCAAGTTCTTCATAGTGATAAGGCGGAATTATATTGTCAAACACTTCTTCTATCGTTATTCTTCTTTTTTTCATTTCGTCTTCAATTATATCTGAAATTATATCCGCCACTCCGCTTAACTCATTACCTCTAATAAACTCATCAACTATGAATTCCGCACTTACTCTTCGCCAATCTATATAATTCTTTTTCATATACTCAATGTCCTCTTCATCGTAATAGTCCTCTACATGTTTTTCTACTTCTTTAATCAATGCTTCTAACCCCGCTCCTTTTTCACCTAAAATTGTATCAATCCGTCTCAAATATTCATTCACATTTCTACTTGCTTCCCAACCCCATGCGGGAACAGATTTATTACGAATTATTGCTGGAAAAACTTTTTCTTTAAAAAATTCAAGTTCCTTTAAATAAATAGCATCTTCCAGTATTCTTAATACCTCCTCATCCTTCCGTTCAATTGCTTTTTTTAAAGCCTCTATATACCTTTCTCTTTCCATCTTTACCTCTTTGTTATGTTTTCCGTCGCCGTAACATTCTCATTAACCTTTCGGTTCCCTTTTCCTCCTTTTCCGCCTTTTCCTCCTTTTCCTCCTCTTCTTCCTCAAATTCAGGCGGAGTTTCATACCTTTTTACTATTTTCAAATCAAACTTCTCGGTTTTTTTGTCAAAGATAATGTGAATCGTATATATGTCATATTTTTCTCTCTTTATCAAATCCTCTATCGCTCCTAAAAATTCTAAAACTGCCGAAAGATATAAAATACTATTCTTCAAGTCATAACTTTCTAAATAAATCCTCGCCTCGTCTAAATATTTCAAGATTGTCCCTTTATCGCTTTCTCTAATTTTTACATCTTCATAAGCAATAGTCTTTCCCCGAACAAAGTGTATCAAATCTCTAATACGCTTCATTTCACTACTTACAAATTTCTCTATATCAATAAAAATTTTATTTAATTCTTTAATAAAATCGCTATCTTTATAACCTTTTTTAAATATCCCTAATTGTTCTGATAGTTTTTCAATTTTTTTAGAAGAAGCAAGTGTTTCTTCGGGGGAAGATTCACCAGATTCTTTTTTTAAACCTTTAATCAATTCCTTCTTTAATTTTTTAATTTTTTCAGGAGTAGTATATTTTTCCCATTCTTTTACATTCATACCTAATGTTTCTAATATTTTCACTCCCTCATCAACTCGGTCTCGGTCAAACAAAGTTATTGCTTCTTCAAGAGGTCTTAATAGATATGCTTCAAAAAGTTCAGGTTCATCAATATAATCAAAGAGCACCTCTTTCCCTATCAAAAAACGCTCTTTTTTCTTTAAATCTTTAACAATTTTTTCCGCTTTTGTAATTAAAGAAACAATGAAACTATTATAACGAGTAATAATACCTTCAATTTCTTTATACAAAGTATCAATTTGAGGATATTTTGCTGTTTTAACAAATTTTTCTAATGTTTTAAAAAAATCCTCTTCTTCCTCTTCCTCCTCTTCCCACCACTTTTTTCTCCGTTCATATCGCCTTTCTAAAAGAAGCTTCTCTTTATCATCCATTTTACTACCTTCTCATCCTCGCAAATCTTCTAAAATGTAATCTTCATAAATTTCTGCCCATAGATGTTGATTGTCCCACATTTTTGTAGTTTCTTTTACCATCTTGATAAATTTTTCAGGAAAATCATCTTTGAAAACAATAAAATCAAAAAAATCTATTCTGCCTTCCAACAACATATCATAATAAAACCATGTGGCAAAATGGTCTATAAGATGACTTTCTATGACGGGAGGACTTTCTTTTATTAACTCATCAGCATATTCTTCATAAAACTCTTCCAATTTTTCTTTTCTATATCTTTCCACTATTTCCTTAACTTCTTTAGAAGTGGGTTCTCTAACTTCAATTTCTATTTCATCAACAGGAACGCCCCAATAACCTTCCATCCGTCCATACGCATAAACAGGTTTTCCAATTCTCTTTCCCAAATCATTTCTTATATCTTCAATGGTGTCCCACATAAGTTCAGTAGCAAAATTGTAATTTTCCTCAAACCATTCGCCTATTTTTTCGGCGGAGATATTGTGTTTCTTTGATAAAATTTCGCTAATTTCTTCAAAATCAGGCAATCCTTCTCTTTTTACATTAACAACCAAAGCGTCTTCTCGGTAATTATCGGGATACAATTCAGCAACAATTTCTGAATCTGATATTCTATTAAAATACGCCTCTAACTCGTCTTTTATTATGTTTTTCATCGCTTCCATATCATTAAGCATATTTTCCACTACTTGCTCACCTGTTTCCTCATATAATCTTTTCCTCATAATTACCTCTTCTACTTTTGTTTTTCTTCTAATATTATATTTTTCAACTTGTTTAACAACAAGTCAAGGTTTTCGGCATAAGATTCTTCGGGTTCTTCTTCAAATTCTTCGGGCGAGAGAGGTTCATAAATTTTTTTATGTAAAACAGGTTTTTCCTCTAAATCAAAAGGCGAGATTCCTAATTTCTGGAATTCTATCGCCTCATCAGGGCTAAAACCTAATTCTGCCCAGCCAACTGCTTCTTCAACATCCATTCCTGTCTTCCACCACTTATAAGCCTCGTGCGGGTCATCAAAAACCTGCGACCAGATTTCAATTTCTTCTACATCACCAAAAAGTTTATACCACTCAAAGGCAAGCGAGGGTTGATTACCAAAGATTTCAAACAAATCCATCGCCAACTCAGGGTCATCAAAATACTTATTCCACTGACGGATAATCGGTAAAGTTAAAAAACCCGCCTCTTTCCATCTTGCCACAACAGGGTCAACTAATTCCAATAACTGCTCTATTCTTTCTTCTAAATCCTCATCAACTTTTTTAAATCTCCTCATAATCATTTTCTCCTAAAAATGTTTTTGGCACTCGTGTGCCAATTTGTTAATTCAGTGTTCATATTGTTTTCACTTAACATTCCTATGACAAATTTTTACACCAAAAAAAATCTTTTGTCAAATGGCTATCCGTTTTCAACCTCCGTAAACTTAATTTTTCTTGACAAAAAACTAAAAATATGATATACTTTTTGTTAAAAAACAAAAAGGAGGTGCGACTATGATTATACCTGTAAACGCTCTACCATTACAGAAAAGAAATATATTGAAGGGTGTTTTAGCAAAATGGATAACTTGTTACATAGAAAAAATCATCTCGCTTTCTGCTACGAACAAGGTTACATTTGAATGGAAAGATAAAAAACTCTTGATTGATATTAACAATACTGGCTCTATGCGGATAAGTATATTTTTAAAAAAAGGTGAAAACTGGCGACCTTTTATTGACATAAATAATGGGGAATTAAGAGGAGCAATTGAACTGGACGCATGGTTTGATAGATATAATTTTAAGCAAGTTGTCAAAAAACTAAAATTGTTATTGAAGGAATTAAAAGAGGAGTGGACAGAATGGAAAAAGAAGAATTAAAAGAAAAGGTAGCAAGTTATTTAATTGAAGTCATACATAAACTCTCAAATGATGAAGGAATAGAAATCGGCGACAAATATGTCTGGCGAGAACGGAATAATCAATATGAATTAAAAATCAACCTTCCTCACCGCTCAATTAACTTTTCCAAATATCCTCTTCCTAAAAGCGACGACAACTACATGCTCCTTATCAGAATACGAAACGGGAAATTTGATGGTAATTGTAGAATTGTAACAATAATTGAGAACAAACCTGTTGGTAAAATCATAGAGGAGGTTTGGCGGGTGAAAAAGAAAATGATTGAGGGAATAAAAGCATGGGTGAAAGAATATAACGAATGCCTTAAATTTATCACAAAAGACCCCTCGTTTAAATCTGTAGCGGAAGAAATGCTTGTTGAAAAATTAAAAGGGAAAAATAATGACCCCGCAGTTTGACCTTTTTGATACGCAGATTTCAGAAGAAGAATTAAAAGCAGAGGTTTTAAAGGCTTTTGAAGAACAGGGATTATTTTTTAATGAAATTTCACCCGACAACAAGGAAGCATATCGGAAAGTTCAAGAGAAGGCAAGAATTGACCAATTGAAACGACATTATGACTTTATTATAGCAAGTTTCAAACTGGCAAAAGATTATTGTCGGGACGGGGCAGAAATTGATATTGAGAAAATTCAAGTAGAGTTGAGGGAAATTCAATCAAAATCTTTTGAGGATAATTTGTTTAAGTGGTGGGAGTTGATGTGGTGGTCAACGCCGTATCAAGCGGGATATGGTCGGCGGATGAGATTTTTCCTTTGGGATACATATCATAATTGTCCTCTTGGTTTAATTTTTCTACAAAGTCCTCTTTTCAAACTCGCCGAGCGGGATAATTATTTAGGCTTAACAGATGATATAAAGGAAAAATGGATAAACCAATCAATGGATGCTCATCGGGTTGGGGCATTACCACCTTATAATGAATTACTTGGCGGGAAACTCGTTGCTATTACTTTAACCTCAAATGAAATCAGAAAAACATACGAAACAAAGTATAAAGATTATGTCAGTGTCATCAAGGGCGAGAGAATAAAACCTCAACTCTTATTTATTACAACCATGAGTGCATTAGGGAGAAGTAGTATTTATAATCGGTTGAAATATAAAGATGAAATTGTGGCAATCAAATTGGGATATACAAGGGGTTTTGGCACTTTTCATATTCCTGAAAACTTATATGAGAAAATTTTAATTTTTTTGAAGAACAAAGGAGTGGACACCTCCCGTAGTTTCTTTCATGGGTCATCAAAAAAGATGAAATTGTTTATACAGGCATTGAGGTTTTTGGGATTGTCTAAACTTGCTCCGCACGGGCTCAAACGAGAAATCTACATTTTCCCCCTTGCAAAAAATCTAAAAGAAGTCATTCATCAAGGAAAAGAACCTGTGTGGGTTGACCGACCTCTACAGGAAATCACTAACTTCTGGAAAACCCGTTATGCTATCCCTCGCTCACAACGAAAACCCGACTGGAAAAACTTCAACAAAAACACTTTCTTCAAAAACCTTGAAAAGTTCATCATCAACCTCAAAACTGGCACATGAGTGCCAAAATCGGCGGGTGATAAATTGATAAAATTAAAATCTTTTTCTCCTCAACTACTTATCTAATCCCTAATAAAAAAAATAAAAATTCTTAAAAAGACCTCGCTTTCATCTGCCTAAAAAAGATGAAAGCGAGGTTAATAGACATATTATTTTCTTTTTTTCTTATCTCTTCTCTTCTTATCTCTTCTCTTCTTATCTCTTCTCTTCTTATCTCTTCTCCCCTAAATATTTGATTACTGATTCACTTTACATAAATGTTTATTAAACTTTTCTATACACCAAATCTGTAAACAAATATTTAAACCCGATATTTAAAGAAATATTTAAACCTGATATTTAAAATAAACATGACTAAAGATGTTTGGGGTGATATGGAAATAATATGGCACAAAAATACAAAAAATCAAAAATGGGAGGCTTATAGTCCCCTATGTTGAAAAAGTTCTTTTTCAGAAAGCACTATGTTACGAAAATGTTAATTTCCCCCCCAGACCCCCCCTGGGAATAGAGAAGAGAAGAGAAGAGAAGAATGTATGTTATTTAATATATATTATTAACATAAGGTTAGTAAAAGGATAATAATATATTAACGAAAAGGATAATATAGTTTTCGCTTTTGCTTGACTTGGGGTTTTTGAGATGGTATTTTTTAAAAAAATTTAGGAGGCATAAATGTCTAATGGCAAAAAAAGGACAGGAAGCTGGATAAAGATATGGGAAAGTATGTTGACAGATTCAACCCCTGAAGAGTTGACCGAGATTGAAAGATATATATGGATAGGCTTGCTATTACTTGCAAAACCCCACGATGGAGAAATTTATTTAGGAAAATATGAAAACGGGCAAAAAATGGGAATCCCTCTTGAAAAACTGGCTCAACGCTTACAATTAAAAACTATAACCTCACAAGATTTAGAACCCATATTAAAAAAATTTAAAGAAGTTGAAAAAATTGATTATGAAATAACAGAAATTCATGGGGTCAGAGGCTATGTAATAAAAATTTTACACTGGGATAAATATCAACATGACACAACTTATACAGAATCTCATCAAAAATACTATCAAAAGAAAAAAGAAGCGAAAAAAATGGGATGGGACTAAAATTTGATAGGAGGTTTTATAATGAGAAAAATTAAGGTAAAAGGTAAAAGTTATGTTTGGGTTAAAGAAGAATGGATTTTTGATGATATGTTAATGGAGGTGCTTGACCCTGCCGAAAGATATATCTGGATTCAAATGCTATTAAAGGCAAATGAAGAAGGGAAAATAATTCACTCCTGCGGATTAGGATATACTTTATATGGTTTAAAAAATCATTTTCGCACTGATAGTCAGGAACTTGTCCTGTCAACTCTTAAAAAGTGTGAGGAACTGGGGAAAATAATTTGTGAAAAAAGTGTTGATAAAGAAGGCGTTGAGAGATATATAATAACAATTGTCCCTATCCGTGATGAATTACAAAAGAAAACCTCTAACCAATAAAATGGCACATGAGTGCCAGTTAAAATTTTTCTTGACAAAAAATTTAAAAGATAGCATGATTTTAAAAAAATAAGGAGGTCAAAATGAAGGAATCAACAAAAAAACAGAAACAAACAAAAAAGATAGAACCAATTGTAATAAACGACTTTTTTTGGTTCAGGGAAGGTAAGGGAAAAATAGGCACTCTCATACGGCAAGTCCCCTTGCGTTTAAATTATTACATAGCTATCGGGCAGAAAAATCAGGAAAATTATATTTATGATAGTCAGGGGCTTCATTATACTTATAAAAGTTTCTATACGGGGAAACCATGGGAATTAAGATTAGATGGGAAAAATTATACTTTAGACCTGACAATAGAGACGATAACAGAAGGAATCTTATGTGATATAGGAAAACCTGTTTCTAAAATTTGCCTATCCTTCAACGAGGAGAATAAAATAAAGATTGAAACAGAAAATCTGGAATATGTAGAATATTTTAATTCGCCCCCGCCCAATTCAGTGTTTTCTAAATTTAAAAAACTTAATTCTGCCCCCCGAAGGTGGATGGCTCATTTGACAAAAGTCCCAAAAACAACAATTCATCATATAAGAGAATTGATTGAAGATTATATAGAAGTAGCAAGGACGGAAGATAAGACAGGTGTAATAATAAAAGGCTTAAACTCTCAATCTAATGTGATAAACTTTATTTTTACAACAGGCATGGAATTGTTTATGTATCATTTTCACTTTCCTGATGGCAAAAAAGAAAATACTATTTTTACGAATTTTGATATATTGATAGAGCCAACAGAAATTTGGCGGGTATCAAAAATAATTGAAAGTTTCATTGATGATGATACGACAATAGATATAAACATAGTTGATGAAAACACCGCATTTTTTGATTTCAGTATGGAAAAGGCGAGGTTGAGATTGCCCGTCAAGATTTCTATGAAAAATGACCTTATTCAAAAAGTAGATAGTTTTATTGACCAGCAAAAAACAATTAAACCTGCGATTATCAACTTAACAACTGAAGATATAGAAAATTTCAAAAAAGGTTTATATACTTTAGAAAAATTGACTTCTTCTCCTTTAATAACAATCAACTTGAATCCCGACAGAGTTTTAATCTTTGATAAAATGAATAATTGTAAATTTCAATTTTCTCCCTCGCCTGTTATGAAATCAGATTTAGAAAAAGAATTGGGATATGCTGATGTCTGGAAAGAAAATTATCCCCGTAAAATTGGAAGATACTTTTATCGGATTTTTTATAATTACAATCAACATGGAATTTTGAAATTCAGCAAATATATAACAGGAAAATTAGGAATTCTTAATTTCTATGCTTCAAATAGTGATGATAGGTGGGTTAATTATTTTATAGCCCCTTGCACAGGATAAGCAATGACTAAAACAAAATTAACTTTAATCTGCGGAGATTGTCGGGAAGTTTTAAAAACAATATCTCCTGAAAGTATTGATGTGATACTAACTGACCCGCCTTTTATGATTTCAAGAGAAGCGAAAATAACTCGGTCAAGAAATCCAAATAAATATAGCAAATTTTCTGGAAAAGACATCAATTTTTTCTTTGGCGACTGGGATGTTTTTGAAAGTGAAACTGAATATTGGAGATTCACTCTTCAATGGTTAGACCTTGCTTGGAAAACTTTAAGAAAAGGTGGACATTTTTTATGCTGGTTTGATAAATTCAAAATCACCCCGTTGGTGAAGTGGGTTAAAAAACATGATGGAATTGCCCGTCAACCGCTTTTCTGGATAAAAGAAAATCCTGTGCCTTGCCTCACCGCTGATGATTTTTTATTAACCTCATCTGGATTGAAAAAAGTTATTGAAGTTGAGAATGACTACTTAATCAATCAAGAAGGAAAAATTGTGAGAGGAATTAGAAGTAAAAAGTATTTCAAAGGAACACTTTACAAGATTTACCTGTGGAATATTCATCCAACTTTGACCCTTACTTCTGACCATTTAGTCTATACTATAAAAGTCAAACAATGTAGTGTAAATAAGAAAGTCAAATGTTCGCCTAAATTCAAAAATCATTGTATTTTTGCTAAAAGAAATCCTAATAAATGTCAAAAACTTTATGAGTTCTGCGGGACAGAGTGGATACCTGCAAAAGAATTAAAAACTGGTGATTATCTCCTTTATCCTCGCCATTACGAAATCAATCCCCAAAATACCTTTGAATATGAAGTTACTAATTATAAAGAAAGGATTTATGTTAGTCAGACTTTAAATAAAGAACTAATGTGGTTAATAGGTTTCAGTCTGGCAAGTGCTTCTTTTATCAATGTCTCCCATTATATCCGTTTTTATCTTTCACAAAAAGAAAAATCTATGTGCTTATGGTTGAAGAAACTTATAAAAAAATACTTTCCCGCTAAAAGAATTTTAATAGTAAATTACAAAGATAGGAATAAATATGAAGTGCGGGTGCGAAGTCCATACTTGAAAGCGTTTTTAGAGAAAGCAAGCGGATACAGGTCTTATGAAAAAAGAATTCATCCTTCAATCTTATCTCAACCGCCCGAACTCCTTTTTGAACTTTTACAAGGATATATACAGGGAAATGGAAGTTTTTTTATAACCAATCAAAATACAAAGCATATTAGTTTGTTGACTTGCTCACCCGCCCTCGCTGGTCAAATCTTTCTTATTCTCATACGCTTGGGGTATTATCCTTGTTTTCATATTGAAAAAAAGAGAAAATCAATCACAAGCAAAAACGAAACAATAATTACTCAACAAACACCCTACACCATCACTATACGAGATACCAAATTGACAGAAGCCTTTTTGAATAAAACAATCATCAAGGAATATTATGGACGACGCAGTTTTGTTACAGAAGATTATGTTTTTATGCCTATACGAAAAATTACGGAAAAGAAATATAGTGGAATAGTTTATGATTATGAAACCGACGGAAGTCTTCTCACTCTTAACGGGATTGTCCATAATTGTGCCCGCAAGGTCAATTTTATGAACGCTGTCAGTATGATTTTCTGGGCGACAAAACATTCAACTTCAAGAAAATATGCCGTATTTAACTATGAATGTGGTCAAGCCCCTGACTATAAATTTGCCCCTATACCATCCGGGAAAGAAAGATATGAATATGGCTTCCATCCCACACAAAAACCTTTAAAAGTAATTAGATGGCTTTTAGAATATCTTTCAAGGGAAGGCGAGACTATTTTAGACCCGTTTATGGGAAGCGGGTCAACATTAGTAGTCGCAAAACAACTAAACAGAAATGCTATTGGGATAGATATTTCAAAAGAATACTGCGAACTTGCGTATAAAAGATTAGTAGAAACTCCTTTTCAATTGCCCCTCAATCTTGATGTTGAACCTGAAATTGTTAGAATAGGTTTTTGAAAATGTTGACAATTGAAGAGTTAAGAAACTCTATTTTACAAGGTGATGTTTTAGAAAATCTTAAAAAAATACCCGATGAAAGTATAGATTGCATTATTACAAGCCCGCCATATTGGAGATTGAGGTCTTATCTTCCCGCCAACCACCCCGATAAGTCAAAAGAAATCGGGTTAGAAAATGATTTAGAAAACTACCTTGAAAAACTTCTATTGATTTTTGCTGAAATTAAACGAGTGATGAAAAAAACGGGAGTATTCTTTTTAAACTGGGGCGATTCTTACTTTTCACAAAGCGGAATAGTAAGAGTAAAAAAACGAATTCTTCCTGAAAAATGTTTGTGTATGCAGAATTATAGAGGGATACTTAAAATAATTGATGACCTGCGAAAATATGAATTGCGTCCCGACTTGTCTGAAGGTGATAAAAAAAGAATTCTGGGTGAACTTTATAAAACTATTCCTGCTTCAAAGTTAAGGTTTTTTAAAGAAGAAATCCCCGCCGACCTTTTACCTTATTTCAAACCCGTTGACCCTTACCCTGAAACAGAACATTATATTCTCCGTAATCAAATAATCTGGGTTAAAACTAATTATCTTCCTTCCTCAACTTCTGATAGACTTACCAACGCTTATGAACCTATTTTTATGCTTGTAAAAAGTCCAAAATACTACTTTGACCTTGACGCCATAAAAACACCTTTCAAAGATGAAACTTTAAAAAGATTTCTGCGGGCATACCATTCCTTACAAAAAAATCCAATAGACGGGCATAGAAACATACTAAAATGGATAAGAAAAACAAAAGAAGAACTCAATTTAAATAAAGAGATTTTTAAAAAAATGCCAGAAAAGGAAAACAATATGACCTTGTTTGAAACTCAAAAAGATAGTGAACAGGTTGATATAGAAGAGATAAAAACATTTTTAAAAGCGAAACCTTCTGATGTGTGGTTTATTCCGACTGAATCTTCACCGCCAGAGGTAAAAGGCAAATTTTTTGCCCGTTTTCCTCAACGATTGGTGTATTATTTAATTCAATTAGGCTGTCCTGCACTCGTGTGCCAGAAATGTGGTCTCCCTCGTGAAAGAATTATTCAACAAAGAGAATTATCACCCGACGAAATAGATGATGAATTAAAAGAAAGATTGAAAAAGGCAGGGGCGAACAAAGAAGGTTGGTATGAGGGACAAACTAAAAATCCGTATCCTGACTACATAGGTAGTCCTTCTGATAGAAAAAGAAGAACCTTGCGGGCAATGAGAAGTATAAGAGAAACAATCGGGTGGACAATTCCCTGTCAATGTAATGCTGGTTTTAAGGCAGGTATAGTATTAGACCCTTTTGCGGGAAGTGGAACGACTCTAATAGTTGCTAAAATGCTGGGACGGGACTACATAGGAATAGAACTTTCAGAAGAATTCTGCGACCTCATTCAACAACAATTGAAAAGAACACCCACCCAATTTTCTTTAATTGAGTAAAATGATTATTTATAAAATTTTTGTGGTATCCGATTATTATGATGAAAAAATTCGCAAAAAATTAAAACAAAAAGGTTATAAACTTTGGAAAAAGAGAGCAATTGTAGCTAATCGGCGGGTTGAACTCTGGCGAAGAAGAGAAGAAATCCTTGATAAACCTTGTCCCTTCGGGAAAAAACCCGAAGACTGACATCCTCTTGAAGTTTTCAAAAAAACTTGACAAAACTTTAAAAATGTGATATAATATAGGCAGGAAAATGGAGGTGAGCCATGAAGAAGGTTCTAATTGAAATAAAAGTAGTAAAAGACGGGGGAATATTGTCCCCCGCCGACCTTCCCGCTTTATGCGAGAAGGTTGAGGCAATCCTGTCCGAGAAATGGGATTGTCTTGTAATCCTATCAGGACGATTGCCCGTATGGGCATACGCAGGTTTAACACACACTTGCCACCCAGCAAAAGGAGTGGCAACCTATGAACCCCGCAGTAATGCGGGGATTATTGTGTCTCGGCATTCCGAAGAAATTTCTTCAATTGGCACTTGTGTGCCAATTGAAGATGCTGAAAAGATAGAAATACTCTTTTAAAATGGCAACGATTATAATAATTGCAGGATTACCCAAGGCGGGCAAATCTCTCCTGACGGGGGGAATGTATGAAGCCCTCCGTCAGAGAGGGGTTTCTTTTTTTGTCACTCGCCTCTCGCCCGACAGTGAGGGGCAGTGGACATGGGAATCCGCTCGCCTTGACCTTGCTAGGGAATTAAAGAATGAATTAAAAAAGGCAGGAGTGTTTTTCTCTCCTGCCTTTGTAGAATTCAAATGCAACGAAATTAAAGGGCTATCCGCTCGGTTTGAGTGGGTAGTCCTTGACATGGGGGGAATTCCATCCCCTCAAAATAAACGCTTTTTGGAAATAGCAAAATCCTGCGGAAAAGTTATTCCTGTCCTTCTTTACAAGGAAGGACAGGATTATTCCGAGTGGGAAAAATTCTTTGTAGAAAGCGGTGTGAATCCTCTTCTTATCAAGACGAATTGGAACTTTGAGTTTGAGAATGACATAAAATCTCAAGCAATTGAACAGGCAAGCAAAATTTTAGATGATATTATAGGAGGTGCAAAAATGGGAGAAAAAGTAATAAAAACAGAAGCAAAGGCACCAAAAACAGAAACAAAGGCACTAAAAACAAAATCAAAAAAAATGAAGTATGGATGCTGGGATGATATTTCCGACATGAAAAACTGTGGATGTGAGATATGTCAGCATAATCTCGCTCTATTTTCCGAAATAAATGAGGCATGAAACTCAATTATAAAATTTGTCAGCAGAGGGGGATTGGTTATCCTCCTCTGCTGGCTAGAGAGAATAAATCATGAAAGAAAAAGAAATAATTTTAGATTACGAAGAAAATAAAATAGCAGTGAGGTTTAAATATGATGAGGAATTGATAGAAAAGGTGAAATCTATCTCTATGCGAAGATGGGATTATATTAACAAAAGATGGGTTTTCCCTTTTATCATTTCAAAATATGAGGAAATTCTAAAAATTTTTGGAGGAGATGGATATAAAGTCATTATTACAGATAGGTTAAAAAAAGAAGTGGAGAAAAATACTATTCGTAAAATTGATACGGAAAAAATAGACAATGAATTGAAGATTCCATTATATACTTTTCAGAAAGAGGCAGTTGCTTTTCTCAAAGATGCGGGCGGGCGGGGAATTATTGCTTACGAGATGGGATTGGGAAAAACTGCAATTGCTATTTCTTATGTTCATTCTTATTCTTTATACCCCGCCCTCATCGTTTGTCCTAAAATGCTCATCCATCACTGGGAAAGAGAAATCCACAAATTCATCGGAAACAATAAAGAAGTAAACATAATGACCAACGGCGACCTGTCAATAAAGGATTTTAACATCATAAATTACGATAGGCTCAAAAAAATTGCTGACTTGTTCAAAGATGATATACCATTTAAAACAATAATTTTTGATGAAAGTCATTTCTTAAAAAATTATAAGGCTGAAAGAACTCGTCTGGCAATCCAAATAAGTAAAAAATGCGAAAATGTGATTTTGTTGACGGGAACTCCGCTCCTTAACCGACCGATTGAGTTATACACTCAAGTAAAAATTGTTAATCCTCACCTGTTTGACTATGAAAACTTTATAGAAAGATACTGCGACGCAAAAATCGTTGAAGTCTACACCCGCAACGGGATAAAAAAAGTGAGAGATGTCAAAGGCGCCTCCAATCTGGATGAGTTGAAAGAGAAATTAAAATCTATAATGATAAGAAAACTTAAAAAAGATGTTCTTACTGAATTACCGCCTAAAACCATAAGCGTTATTCCTTTTATCACTGACCTGAAAGAGTATCAACATTTATTGTTTTCACCCGAACTTTTCAATGAAGTTCAGAAATATGAGGAATATATCAAAAAAATAGAAGAAAATGCTGAAAAAGAAATTATCAGGAACATAGAAGAAGAATTCAATAAAGTTCAACTTCATGGATTCATAGAGAAGTTAAAACAGGAAGCCGTAAAAAGTAAACTTGAACAGGCAATTGAATTCATCAATAACACTCTTGAACAGAATGAAAAAGTAGTAGTTTTTGTTCATCATAGATTCGTCGTTGAGGAATTAAAAAAAGTATTTCCAGAGGCGTTGGTCATTACAGGTGAAACCCCGCCTGCTGAAAGAGTAAAAAATCTTGATGAATTTACAAAAAACCCCGACAAACATCTCCTTATTGCAAGTATCAGAGTAGCGGGATATGGATTAAACCTGTCGGTTTCCAACACTGCTATTTTCCTTGAATTTGACTGGAATTATCATACGCACCTTCAGTGTGAGGACAGATTACACAGAATTGGACAAACTCAACCTGTTAATATCTATTACCTCGTCGCCGTCGGGACAATTGAAGAAAAAATATGCCAATTGATAGACGCAAAAAGAAAGGTCGTTGCCAGTGCTATTGATGACTTGAAAACTGAATTGCTTTCAAGAGTAGATATGCTGAAAAATCTTGCCGAATACTTGATGGGAGAGATAAAAAATGAAAAGAACTAAAAAAGATACTCAAAAAACCCCGCCCGTTTCTTCTTTTGTCATTCATAAATGGTATGCTCTTTTCAAAAATGAAGATAACGAGCAAAAAGTATTTTTTGATGACAGCAAGGTGGGACCAATAGAGATTAGATGTCCTTTCTGCGGGTTCATACTAAAAGATACTCTAAAAAATTATGAACATTTGGGAGTTATTCCAGAAACAGATTTTAAAATAAGGTGCTCACATTTCAAAAATTATTATATCTATCCTGAATTAGAAATTGTGAAAAATAAAACAGGAGGTTGGAATGATAGGAGATAAAGAATTTGAAAGGTTTTTAGATAAAGTCCATACAGCAGTGCTTTGGATGACAAGACTATTATCTATAGTCGGACTCGTCGCCAGCATTTTTCAAGGTAATATTTTTAAACTCTTTATGCATGTCGTCGTTGTTATAGGAGTTTTCCTTATTCCTGAAAAAATTTAATTCTGGCACTCATGTGCCAGTGATTAAACTCAATTGCTTGCCTTTGTTGATTTTTATCAAAAGAGTTTCAACTCGTTTAAAATGATTTTTTAATACATTTTCGCCTTTATATTTACCAATTTTACCAACCGCTTGACAAACTACTTCATAGTCCTGCCGTTGCCACCCTTTCCCTATTAAAGGAGCATAAACTTCATGATAATAACAACTTAAAATTGCTTGTCCTTTAATCCCTAAAAGAAGGTCAACTAAATCTTTATGGTCATCAAGCGTCATCTCATAAGGATACATTCTACACTTTCTCGTCTCTAATACATAGGGCGGGTCTATGAAAAAAAATGTATCTTCAAAGTCATATTTTTTAATTATCTCTCTGAAGTCACTATTTTCAATATAAACTTTCTTTAATCGCTCTCGGATTTTGTGAAGACTTTTAATTATCACAAAATAATTTTCAGAATGAGGAGTCGCTCTATTAGTTGCGATTCCCCAATATCCTTGTTTGTTATTAAAACTTTGATTGATTAACACAAAAGTTTTCACCGCCCGTTCAATATCATCTCGCGGGACAAGATTTTTATAATACTCAAACTCTTCTTTTGAATACAAAGTGAAGAAAACTTGTCTGTGAAATTCCCTAAACTTTTCTGTATCTTTAATAACTCTAAATAAATTCACTAAATCGGAATTGATGTCGTTATAAATCTCAATCTGGGAAGGTGATTTTTTAAACAAAACATGACCAGCCCCGCCAAAAGGCTCAACATAAACTCTGTGAGGCGGAATCAGAGAAATAATTTTTTGAGCAAGGCGGTATTTCCCGCCGACAATTTTAATAGGGCTTCGCATTTTCTCTATTTTTTAGCATTTCTAAATTCCGCCGACGATTTCAAAATAAGACTTCGCATTTTCTTTATCGTTTAGCACTTTTGAAAATATATCATTCAACTGGTCAATCTGCAACTTTTTTGAATCTATAAATGACCTTATTTCCTGATGATTGATGAGGTGATTTATTATGGATTTTTTATCAAGCGGAAAATATCCTATAGCATTTAACTCTAAAAGCATTGAGTTACCAAAAATATGTGGTTGAGATGGCGACGAAAAAGAAAAATTTACGCCAAAAGTTGTCGTATTTGATGATATGGTCACCATTTTAAATTTATCTATCATACCTTCGTCTAAATCAATGTCAAACTTTAAGATAGCCTTGAACTCATTTAAAAATTTTTTAAATTTCTCAACATATAATTCAATTGTGAAAGGCGACATTTTGAGGTGATAACTCCAGTAATATGTGAACAGAGAGACCATTTCTCTATAAAAATCACTAAAAAATTTAATTGCCTCAATGGAAATTTTAGGGGGGTCTCGGTGGGCAAATGCTTGACAGACTAAAAATTCATTAAGCAAAGAGTTTTTTAAATCTTCTACGAGTTGAGGTGTTAAATTCAAGGCGTCCGCAAAAACATCATTGATAAAGTCAAAAAGAATTTCTAACTGCTCATCAAGAGTTCTCTCTATCTCGTTTACTTCTGTAGTTATCCCTGCTAATTTATCTATTAAAAAGTTATGAAGTGATACAACATAATTTTGAAGGTCAAATAAAGGTAAAATTGTGCCATCTTTTTTAAGAGATTTGATGTTAAAGTCATCAAAACTACGAGAAATAGTTAAGTGAATCCCATCACATTGGGATAAAGCATGGCTATGAGGATACTTTTTGAGAAAATTTTCATAGTCAAAAATAAAAAAAGAAGGCGAGGATATTCCTGTTTCCAGAATATATAAAAGATATGCGACCCTCTTTTGCCACTTTTCAGAAAGTAAAGTATGTTTTTTCTGCCCCCGCATGGTAACAAGAGGAAATAGTGTCATAACATCTCTTATCCTTTTCCTAAAATGGTTAGAAAATGATAAAGCAGTAGAAGTTTGAGGTTTAGAAACTTTATCCAGTTTTGAAAACATAGTTAATATAGAAACATTTTATTATGTTTTTTATTTTTTGTCAAGAACTTTCTCTACTTTTTAAGTCAAAAAGTGTATAAGATTTATGTTTTTCATTATATTTCAAAAGGATTGTCTCGGTGCGAGGTTGGTTTTCTAATACCGCTCCTTCACCTTGAAGTCCAGAATTTTTTGACCTTACAACTGCGGAACATACAACTTGGAAATCCTTTCTCTGGCAGCCTGCCTTTATCAAGGGTTCATAAACAGGATGGTAATAACAAGAAAGCATTGCCGAACCCTTGATGTTTAAAAGGAGTTCTATTAAATCCTTATGGTCTTCAAGTGTCATTTCATATTCATACTTTCCTTGATACCTCGTTTCAGGTATATAGGGAGGGTCGCAGTAGAAAAAGACATCTTCATAATCATATCTCGGAATTACCTTTCTAAAATCATCATTCTCAATCTGCACTCTAAAAAGTCTTTGATGTATCAAGGGAAGTTCATCTATAACAGAAAGATAACCGCCTACTCCCTGTGCTATATTTCGAGAACTTGTTTTAACATTATAACCCCAACTATGTCCTATTCCTCCCATTGATTGCCTGAATACAATAAAAGTTTTTACCGCTCTTTCAACATCATTTGTGGGATTGTGCTCTGAAAAAGAGCTTTTTTTGCATGGGGGACTATAGGCTCCCCATTGGCTATGTTAATCGCACCAACAACATCGGCGTGATTAACATAGCCACAGTTCAAGCACTTAAAGCGGTCGGCAATTCGGTTCTTTTCGTGCTTGAACTGGCAAACAGGACAGGTTATTGATGTATAAGCTGGGGGAACTCTCAAGATTCGCACAGCTTCCTCTTGAGCCTTCCGCTCCAGCTTCTCAATAACCTGCCTATAAATAAATCGTTGTAATTTATTATTAAACTTTTTTCTAAACTTCCCTTTAATTTTATGCTTGAGATTTTTCAAGCCTTCAATTTTTATTATCTTTATTGATTTCCAATCAAGTTCTTTATTTATTAACTCGTT
>Ga0207433_10006630_pt1 | contig 19879 bp, 23 predicted proteins | sample YelNatPaOPGAMG01_FD_187559 | JGI IMG/M metagenome (GOLD analysis project Ga0207433, IMG submission 187559) | Hot spring thermophilic microbial communities from Obsidian Pool, Yellowstone National Park, USA - OP-RAMG-01 (SPAdes) (version 3) | ecosystem: Environmental > Aquatic > Thermal springs... | reverse complement strand
ATTTATTTTAAATATATAGATTCTGAATATGGATTAGAAGTAGAATATACTTATAAACCTATTGAAAGCATAGGTTGCTATATTCCAAGTGGAAAAGTAGCATATCCAAGTACTGTTTTTATGACTGTAATTCCTGCTAAAATTGCTGGTGTTCCTAGGATTGTATTATGTTCTCCACCTAAATGGAATAATGAAATAAACCCTTTAATATTGGTTTCAGCTGATATGTGTGGTGTAAATGAAATATATAGAATTGGTGGAGCACAAGCAATAGCTGCTTTAGCTTATGGTACTCAAACAATAAAGCCTGTTAATAAAATAATTGGTCCTGGGAATATATATGTTACAATTGCAAAGATTCTTGTTTCAAGAAATGTATCAATAGATTTGCCAGCTGGACCAAGTGAAATTGTTATTTTAGCTGATGAATCAGCTAACCCTAAATATATAGCTTTAGATTTAATATCTCAAGCTGAGCATGATTTTAATTCTATATCATTACTTGTAACAACTTCAAAATTCTTAGCTAAAAAAGTCCTATTTGAAATAGAATCCATGCTTCCATCAATAGATAATTATGAAATTGTTAAAGAATCTATTTCTAAAAGTTATATAATTGTTTGTAAAAATATTGATGAAGCAATATTATTCATAAATAATTTTGCACCAGAACATTTGGAAATTATTTTAGAAAAACCTGAAGAAGTGATAGAACATATATTAAATGCTGGAATAATTTTAGTAGGAGAAAATACTCCTGTCCCTTTAACAGATTATTGTGTAGGAACTAACCATGTATTGCCAACAGGAGGGTATGGAAAAACATATTCTGGATTATCCGTTCTAGATTATATTAAAAGATTTTATATAGTTAAATGTTCAAAAGAAAGTATTGAAAAATTTAAATATTTTGCAAAAATTTTAGCTGAAAGTGAAAAACTTAAAAATCATTATTTAGCAATAGAAGGTAGATTAAAATGAAAATTTCAAAAGATGTTTTAAATATTCTTAAAAAATTGGAAAAATTAGATACATATCCTATACCTTCTTTAAGTGAAATATCACAAAAATACAATGTGCCTCGATCTGAAATAATTAGATTAAATGCTAATGAAAATTTCTTTATTCCAAAATCTTTATTAAAAGAAATTGCTATAGAAGCAATTAATGAAATAAATTTAAATATTTATCCAGAAAATGAGCTTTATATTTCATTAAAAAATTCTATTAGTAATTATATTCAATTAAAACCTGAATATATTGCTTTAGGTAATGGGAGTGATGATTTAATAAATTTGCTTATTCAAATATTTATTAATAATAAATGTAAAGTTTTAACAATTACTCCAACTTTTTCAATGTATAAATGGTTCACTATTAGAAGAGGAGGAGAAATAATTGAAGTACCTTTAAATAAAGAAGATTTCTCTCTTAATGTTAAATTGTTTTTATCAAAAATTTCAAAAGAAACAAAAATTTGCTTCATTTGTTCACCAAACAATCCAACTGGAAATCAATTTAAAATTGATGAAATTTTAAAAATTATAGAAGAATTTCCTGGAATAGTTGTTATTGATGAAGCATATGTAGAATATGCAGATTATTCATTAACTAAAATGGTTGATGAATATGAAAATTTAATAATTTTAAGAACTTTTTCAAAAGCTTTTGGATTAGCTTCTATAAGATTGGGATATGCTATTTCTAATCCATATATTATAAAAATTATTAATAAATTTATTCCACCATTCCATTTAAATTCACTTAGTTTAGCAATTGCTCTTAAAGCATTATCACGTATTGAAATATTTAAAAAATATATTAAAGAAACTATTATAGAAAGAGATTTTCTAATTAATAATCTTAAAGAATTTAAGAATATAAAAACGTTTGATTCTAAAACAAACTTTATTCTAATTAGGATTAATGATAATATTGATAAAATATTTGAGCATATTTTAAGAAAAGGGATTATTGTTAGAAATTTAAGTTATGAAAATTTACTATCTAATTGCTTAAGAGTAACAATTGGCACAAGAGAAATGAATGAGAAATTTCTATCATCTCTTAAAGAAGTGATTAAATAAATGAAATTGTATGGAGATTATCTAAAATTAAAAAATAATAATGAAATAATTTTAATTAAGAAGAATAGCTTAAGAAAAATATCTAAAATAAATGCTATAATATTTGATTGTGATGGTGTACTTATAGATGTTAGACAATCTTATTATAAAGCAACAATAGAAACAATAAATTATATAATAAATAATTTAACAAATTCAAAAATTGATGGTTTAGTAACAAATGAAACAATCCATTTATTTAAAAGGAGTGGAGGTTATAACAATGAATGGGATATATCATATGCAATCACTTTATTCATAATATTGAAATTTCCAAAAGAAGTTTTAAGAGAAATATCTTTAATAGTAAATTCTAAGCTTTTTAAAGAAGCATCATTATATGAACGTTTTAAAATTGTTAAAAATAAATTGTATAAATATCAACCAATAAAAATTCCAAAATCTATAAAAAATGAATTAAAAGAATTTGCTAAAAGAATGGATCATTCAGGAATAGCTTCATTAGATAAAATTTTAAGAAGATTTTTTGAAATAAATGAAGATTTTTTAAAAAGTGTAAAAAAATTTTTATCCTATCCTGGAAATGTTAAAGAAAGCATTATTACAAGAATATTTGAAGAAATTTTTTGTGGCTATAAACTTTTTAGAAAAGCATATAATATTAAGCCATGCTTCTTTTTTGGAAAAGGATTAATAAATAATGAAAAATTAATAATTTCAAATAAATTATTGGATAATATTCTATTAAATAATAGAATAAAAATTGGGATAGTATCTGGTAGACCATACATTTTTGCAAAATATTCTTTAAAGAAAATGATTGAAAAATTTAATGAAAAATCATTAATATTTTTAGATAAAATTAAAGCTAATCGTAAAAGAGTTAAAATAAGTAAACCTAATCCATTAATGCTTTTTGAATGTGCAGAGAGATTAAAACCATTTTACTTAGCATTATATATTGGGGATTCTAATGAAGATGTTATAATGGTTAAATTAGCAAATAAAAAAGAAAATAAATTCTTATTTGCAGGTGTTTATAAACATACTCTTATACCTAAAAAAACAATTTTAGAATTTTTGAATTTAAAAGCTGATTTAATTCTTCCATCAATTTTAGAACTTCCATTAATAATTAATAAATTTAAAAGAAGTGATTTTAATGCGCAAAGCTGAAATTACAAGGGAAACAAAAGAAACAAAAATAGAATTAAGTTTAAATATTGATGGAGAAGGGAGATTTGAGATTGATACTCCAATACTTTTCTTAAATCATTTACTTAAAACTTTCTCATTTCATAGTTTAATTGATTTAAAAATTTCAGCTAAAGGGGATTTATCACATCATATAATAGAAGATATTGCAATATGTTTAGGTAAAGCAATAGATTTAGCTTTAAAAGATAGGGATAAAATAAGAAGATTTGGTTATGCTATTGTTCCAATGGATGATTCATTAGCTATTGCTGCAATAGATTTAATTAAAAGACCTTATGCAAAAATTGATTTAAAAATTTCAAATGAAAATATTGAAGGTGTTAATTGTGAAGATATAAAACATTTCTTAGAAACATTAGCTTTTTCAATACCAGCTACAATTCATTTAAATGTTGAATATGGAATAAATAATCATCATAAAATCGAAGCTTCTTTTAAAGCTTTAGCTCTTTCAATAAGAGAAGCAATTAAAATAGATTATGAAAGAAAAGAAATTTCAAGTATAAAAGGAGTGATGTGATATTGTTAAAAGTATTAATAATCGATTATGGTGTTGGAAATTTATTTAGTTTAGAAAATGCTTTTAAAAAATTTAAAACAGATGTAAAAATTTTATCTAAACCTGAAAATATTCAAGAATTTGACATTATTGTTCTTCCAGGAGTAGGAAATTTTTCACAAGCTTCAAAAAATATCAAATATTTTAAAAAATATATTAAAGAAGCAATAAGGAATGGATTAATAATTTTAGGTATATGTTTAGGAATGCAAATTTTATTTTCTAAAAGTGAAGAAGGGAAAGGTGAAGGATTAAAAATCTTAGATGGTAAAGTTGTAAAACTCCCTAATAAAGTAAAGATACCGCATATTGGTTGGAATTCAATTCGAATAATTAAAAATCATGAATTGATTAATGGTATTCCTGATGGAGCATTCTATTATTTTGCACATTCATATTATTCAATTCCTAAAAATAAAGAGATAATTATTACTGAAACTTATTATGGGAAAAATTTCCCATCAATTATAGCATGGAAGAATGTTTATGGTACTCAATTCCATCCAGAAAAATCGGGAAAATATGGTATTAAACTTTTAGAAAATTTATTAAAAAATATTAAAAAGTGATTTTCCATGCAAATTTTCCCATCTATAGATATAGTTAATGGTAAAGTTGCTAAGCTTATACAAGGAAAAATTGAATCGATTAAATTTTATGAAGAATATGATTCCCCTATAAAAGTTGCTAAAAAATGGGAATCTTTAGGAGCAAATGCACTTCATATAATAGATATAGATGCTGCATTAAATATTGGAAATAATAGGAAAATAATTAATGAAATAATCAAATCTGTTAATATTCCAGTTCAAGTAGGTGGAGGAATTAGAAGTATAGAAGATATAGAGCATATATTAAATATGGGTGCTAAAAGAGTTATAATTGGTTCTCTTGCATTTAATTCTATTAATATTATTGAAGAAATTTTAAAGGAATATGGAAAAGAAAGCTTAGTTATTGCATTAGATCATATTAATGGAATAGTTATGATTAATGGATGGCGTTCTTCTACAAAGATAAAAATTGAGGAAGCTATTAAAAATTTTAAAGATAAAGGAGCTAAATTTTTCTTAGTAACATCTATATTAAAAGATGGTTTACTTTCTGGAACAGATATAGAAATATTAAGGAAAATATGCCATATTAAAGGGATTGAAATTTTTGCAGCAGGAGGTATAACAAGGATTGAAGAAATAAATGCATTAAAAAATATAGGGGTTTCAGCTATTATAATTGGACGTGCATTATATGAAGGAATATTAAATCTTAAAGAAATAATTGAAAAAATTAATGGGTGAAGAATTATGCCTTTAACAAAAAGAATAATTCCATGCTTAGATACAGCTTATGGAAAAGTTGTTAAAGGCGTACATTTTAAAAATCTAAAAGATGCTGGAGACCCAGTAGAATTAGCAAAATATTATTATAATGAAGGGGCTGATGAAATAGTTTTTCTTGATATAACAGCATCTATTGAAAAAAGGAAAATTCTTAAAGATATGGTTCGTAAAATTGCATATGAATTAACAATTCCATTTACTGTTGGAGGAGGTATTCATAGTTTAGAAGATGTTAGAATGGTTTTATGTAATGGAGCTGATAAAGTTTCAATAAATACTGCAGCTATTGAAAATCCTAAATTGATAATGAAACTTTCAAAAATTTTTGGTAAACAATGTATTGTTATTGCAATAGATGCAAAAAGGAGGTATGATCTTTGCAAAGGAAAAACAATAGTAAAAACTAAGGAAGGAAAATGCTGGTTTGAAGTTTATATTTATGGTGGTCGTAAACCAACTGGAATAGATGCTATTAAATGGGCTGAAAAAGTTTCTAAAATTGGTGCAGGAGAACTACTTGTTACTTCAATAGATAGAGATGGGACTAAAATGGGATATGATCTAGATCTTATTAAAGCAATAACTAAGAGAGTTAATATTCCAGTAATAGCTAGTGGTGGTGCTGGAAAAATTGAGCATATTCTTGAAGCTTTTACTATTGCTAAAGCTGATGCAGCTCTTGCTGCATCAATTTTCCATTATGGTATATATAGAATAAGGAATGTTAAAGAATTTTTATTAAAAAGGGGTGTAAAAGTTCGTCTTGAATGAAATTAAAATAAATGATTTAGATTTTAAAAAGAATAATGGATTAATCCCAGTAATAGTTCAAGATTTTAAAACTAGAGAAGTATTAATGCTTGCATACATGAATGAAATAGCTCTTAGAAAAACATTAGAAACTGGATATGCTTTCTATTGGAGTAGATCTAGGAAAAAAATATGGATGAAAGGGGAAACATCAGGCAATTTTCAAAAAGTAAAAAGGATAATTGCTGATTGTGACAATGATTCTATTTTATTAATTGTTGAACAAATTGGTAATGCTTGTCATAAAAATAAAAAATCTTGTTTTCATAATAAAATTTCTGAAGCAAAAATTTTAGAAGAAAAAATAAATAAAGATTTTTTAGAAAGAATTATAGAATATTATGAAAATGCATACATTGTAAAAATGCCTTGGGCTGGTAAAAATAAAGAGAAAGATTATATGTATATAGTTAATCCATTAACTGAGCATATTCCTCCTCCTGAACCTGAAATATTAGAATGGATAGCTGAAATAATAGATAGAATCACACTTGATGATTTTGATAAAGTTCTTACAATTGAAGCTTTAGGAATACCTATTGCTACTCTTATAGCTAATAGAAAAGGCAAACCTTTAGCTATAGTAAGAAAAAGAATGTTTCATGAACCCAGTATGAATGTTCCATCTATAGAATATACTTCTGGATTTGAAAGTGGAAAATATTATTTATATGGTATTAAAGAAGGGGAAAGCATATTATTAATAGATGATATGGTTTCAACAGGAGGTACACTTATAGCATTAATAAAACTTTTAAAAAATTTAAAAATTAGAATAGTAGATATTGTATGTACTGTCGAAAAACCAGATTATGGAGGAGCTAAAATTGTAGAAAGAGAAACTGGAATGAAAATTAAAACTATATTTCAAGTTTTTATTAAAAATGGAAAACCATATGCAAGATTAAATCCTGAAATATTAAATTTAATTTAAAATAAAAATTCTCCCTTTTTATTTAAATATTCCTTTTAATATTTTAAAAATAGTGATTAAAGGTGAATTATGAAGAAGTTAAAAAATTTTATTCAAATCCTTTTGTAAGAAAAGAAATAGTTGATTATTGTAAAAATAGATGGATTGCTATTGAAGGTATGACAAATAAAGATGAAAGAATTTTTATTAGATATTGGAAAAAAGATAATAAACCTCTTTCAATTAATAATGAAGAAGATATTGATAAAATTTTTAAAAGTTTCTTTTTTATAAAACCAAGAACTTTTTATGGTTCAATAAATGTTTATTCAAATTTATTTTCTAAAGAAGATTTAGAAAATTCTGAAAATATTGTTTATTCTTCACCTATTTGGGATATAGATAGTTCTCCAGAATATTGGGAAATAACAATAAAAATTGCAGAAATAATTTTAAATTCATTAGAAAAAGAAGGAATTGATAAATCTGTTTTTCTAAAATGGAGTGGAAGAGGATGCCATATCCATTTACATGAAAAAAGTTTTTCAAAAGAAATACTTAAAAAATATAATCCATTAGATATTGCATATTCAATAGTTGAATATATTTGTCGTAAAGTAAAAAATGAATTTTTAGAAATAGCTTCAAAAATTGATGATAAATCTATTTTAAAACTTGAAAATAAAATAGATATAAAAAGAGTATTTACAGTTCCACTTTCACTTCATAGAAAATTAGATTTATGTTGTGTATGTTTTAAACCAAATGATTTAAGTAACTTTAATATTGATTGGGCAAATCCAAATAATATTAAGCATAATCAAGATTGGAAAAAATATGAAGAAGGAGAAGCAGATCAATTAGCTGAAAAAGCTTTTAAAGAAATAGGAGGATATTATTTTGTTAAATCTATTGGAAAAGGAGAAATTCAAACTACTATAGGTTTTTCTAAAGATAAAAGCGCATCATCTAAAAAAATTAAGATTCAAGCTAAGCTTGGAAGATTCCAAGTAATGGCTTTACTTCAAGCTGCAAGATATTTTATTTTAACGAATGATTTAGAAAAAGCTAAATCTTTTGGTTTAAATAGAGCAATTTTTTATGCATGGGCTAAACATCGTGGTATAAGTAAGCCACCTTCAAGAAGGAAAATTGAAGTTGGAAAGGAAATAGCACAATTAAAACAAAAAGAAGAAACTCTTGTTTATATAGGAAATGAAGGAGCATATCTTTCAAAAAATGGTTGGTTTAAAATTGGAGAAGAAGAGCAAAAACCTATTGATTATGATAAACAAATAGCTTCAAAAATAGAGCCTATTGTTCCATATAAAGAAGCATGGAATGCAGCAATAAAATATCTTAAAAAATTTCCAAAGAATGTTTTACTTAATCAACAAAGCTTCTTTAATGAAGTTTATAAACCAATAAGAGATAATTTTATAGAGAGAGTTTATTTAGAATATAGTTCCTAAAAAATTATGCAGGCATACTTGGAGGTTTATTATCTGTAGATATTTTCTCTTCTTTTTCAATAAAATTCTCAAGCTCAGGAGGAAGAGAAAATAATACATAATGCATTTTTTCATTATAAAAACGAAGTTTTCCATTTATTCTATTTTTTATTAAAATGCTTAATTCTTTACTATTAATTCCTAATGGATCATAAATATTTGAACCAATAACAAAACCCCAACAAGAATTATATGATGGAATCCATGCATAATATGCTCTTGCTATTTTAAAAACTTTCCTTATAGTATTAAAAATTATTGAAAAAACATTTTTACTATAAAATATTGAACTAGCTTGAGTAACTATTAAACCATCTTCTTTTAAACGTGATTTAGCCAATTCATAAAATTCTTTTGTATAAAGAAGTTGTGATGGCCCAGATTCAATGGGATCTGTTACATCTATTATTATTACATCATAAGATTTTTCTTTACTTTTTTTAAGGAATTCTCTTCCATCATCAAATTCTAAAATTAACCTTTTATCATAAAATGAATTTTTATGTATTTCTGGAATATATTTCTTACATAATTCTACAACCTCTTTATCTAAATCAACCATTATAACTTTTTCAACATTATGTTTTAATACTTCTCTTATTGTTGCACCTTCTCCTCCACCTATAACCAATACTTCTTTTGGATTTGGATGTGTAATCAATGCTGGATGAACTAGAGATTCATGATAAATATATTCATCAATAGTAGAAGATTGAATTTTCCCATCAAGTATTAAGCAAGTACCAAAAGGATCGATTTCAACAATTTCAATTTTTTGATATTTTGTATGGCCACTATATATAACATTTTTTATTTTATGCATTACAGCCAATTCAGGTGTTTGCCATTCTATAAACCATATCCAACTTTCCTTATTTTCTTCCATTTTTAACACCTCAATTTATTACTCGCTTTTATCTAAATTTAAACATACGATTTTCTTATCTTCTATTTTTACTATATTGTGCTTTTTAAGTAATCTTAATATTTTTAAACCTTCATTACGAGGTATTTCAAGATCATTGAAAATTTTTGATATGGAAATTTTTCTATCTTCTAAAAGAAGATTGATTATTTTATAAAAATCTGAATCAAAATTATACATGGATTTTTGTTTCATAGAAATATTTATTTCAAAAAGAGATAATGGGAAAATTTTATTAATAGAAGTAATAATTTGCATTCTAATAAGATTATCATATATTGGCTTTATTTTTATACCATAATATTTTTTCTTTCCTACTTTTTTAATAATTATTCCATCAGTTTCTATAAATATTTCATTCAATATTTTTTCAATATTTTTTACAAAATTTCTTGTATTCTCATTTAAAGGATTTTTAATTAATAAAACTATATCGTGAATTTTCTTTTTCTCATTTTCAAAATTATAATAAATTGATTTTACATCACCAAATGCTTCTAATAATAAAGGAGATAAGAAAATAGCTTTAATTTGTTTTTCTTCATTTTTTAACCATGATGGAAATTCTAATATTCTATTATTTTCAGAACCCTTTGGTGTACCTAATAAATAGAGTAATTTGCATAAGTTTTTATCATTAACATAAAGTTCAAATATTTTATTCCCTTTTTTATTTATTTTTGGTTTTATTATTGCATTTACTTTTAATAAATTTATTTTTTTCTTTAAAATTTCTAATATGTATTTATTTTTATGATAAATAGAAAAACATTTTAAATCATTATGCAAATATCCATTTGCAATAATAAAACCAATTAAATTTACTAAAATTAAAAATTTCTCATTTGTATTAATTAATGGAAGTAAATCTCTTTTCTTTAACCATTCATTCAATTCTTTATTAATATCATTTTCACTTAAAACAATTTTTGATTGAAAAACATCATCTTTTAAATTTCTTGGTAAAAATGTAATTTCAAAATTTTTTGGTTTAAACATTTTAATAAATTCATGTATAGAATTTATTGGATAACCTGTACAACTATAAATATCAAGGAAAAGAGAATAATTTTCTGGAAAAGTATTAACAATTATATGAGAATCTGCAATAAGAGCAACGATTGTAACTCCTTTTCCACCCTCTTCAAATTTTTTATAAAAAAGTTTAATTAATTTCATTCTTCCTTGAATTATGGAAGAAATTAAAGTTGAAAGAATGAATTTTTCATTTTCTAAAAGTTTTGGATCACAACCTGTTAAAGTTGCATAAATTGATAAATGTGTATTAAAGCTTATTGTTTTCATAGAAAATCACCTGAATAGTTTAAAATTTTTAAGAAAAATAATATTTTGAAAAAATATTCTAATAAAGAAATAGTATATGAAAAAATTTTAATATCGATTATGATTTTAAAATTATTAGAAAGAAATTCTATTAATTTTAAAAGAAACTTTTTAAATATTTCAGGGGCATAATCGTGTTTTTTCACGATTAAATGTATCCCCAATTTAATCATTTTTAATCACCTACTTTTTTATTAAATTATGCCATTTCCTTGATTCTCAACCTCCTTGTTATCTTTTTTAGCGTATTTTTCTTAGAAATTCAAAAATTTAAGCTTTTAATTAGAAATTTGTTTATTTTGCCTATTTTTAAATATAAAAGTCAAGAAAAACAATTATTTAAACTTAATTAATTAAAAATCTCTTCCTTATTCTGAAATTTCTTCTAAAACTTTTCCTTTTGTCTCAATTCCTAAAAATATGACGCTTAAAGAAGCTATTATATGTGCTAAGGTAAATATAGCGAATGGAAATAATACTTTGCCAATAGAATATAAAAATCCTGTTAAAGTAGGAGCTAAAATTCCTGCAAGTCTTCCAATACTTGCTGCAATTCCAGATCCTGTACCTCTTATTCTAGTTGGATATAATTCAGGGGTATAAGTATATAATCCTGCCCAAGCTCCTAAATTAAAGAATGAAATAACACAACTCCATAAAAGTATAGTATTTATATCTTTTGCTATACTTAATAGTAAACATCCAATTCCAGCTAAACCAAGATATATAGCTAAAACTTTTTTTCTTCCAATAATATCTAAAAGGAAAGTTGCACTAAAATATCCTGGAACTTGCATTAAAGTAACTATTAATGTCCAATAAAGTGATTTAATTATTTCAAAACCAAATTCTTTAACATATATTGTTGGAAGCCATAAAAATATTCCATGATAAGTATATACTAGCACAGCCCAAAGTATCCATAATAAAATAGTTCTATTTCTATATTTTGAAGAAAATATTTCTTTAAAAGAAACATTTTTATGAATTTCTTTTGATTTATTAAGTATTTCTTCATTTATTTCTTTAGATAACAATTTGTGTTTTTTTAGAATTTTTAAAATTTCTTCATGCTTATTCTTTAATTCTAAATATCTTAATGATTCAGGAATAAATAATATAATCAATAATATTAAAAAAAGTGGAATAAAAGCAATTAGAAAAGTTAAGCGCCAACCATATAATGGAATTAATAAAAATGGAAAACTTATTGCTAATAAAGCTCCAAAAACCCATGATGTTTCAACAAATCCTACAAACTTTCCTCTATGTTTAGCTGGAACATACTCAGATATATATACTCCTGGTTGTGGTAAAGTACCTCCTAATCCTATTCCAGCTAAAAATCTTAAAATAGACATTGATAAAACATCTTTAGAAATTGAACATAATCCAGTAAAGGTACTCATAATTAAAATTGTAAATATAAGTGCTTTTTTCCTACCTATAATATCTGCTAAAAAACCACATGAAAGTGCTCCTATGAACATTCCAATATATCCACTACTTAATAAAAAGCCAGCTGTTATAGAATCTAAAGACCATTCTTCAATAATTGCTGGAAGAGTAGCACTAATTAGCATAGTATTCATTGCAGTAAATCCATAAATTAAACATCCTAAAGATAATAAAATATAATGAAAATTTGAAAGAGGGGTTTTTTCTAAATATTCTGTTACTCTCATATCTTCTATGTTTTTTCTTAAAATATATCTTTATAAAATTTATTCTTTTTTTTAAAAAATAGCAAAGTTAATAAAGGCAAATGAAAAGAGAAAAATTTAAAAAAGTGATAAATCGAATGTCTAATGATTTTGATATAATTATTTTAAATGGATTAATAATTGATGGTTGTGGAAATCCATGGTTTAAAGCAGACATAGGAATTAAAAATGGAAAAATATTAAAAATTGGTAATTTAAAATTTTCTAAAGCTGAAAAAATTATAAATGCAAAAGGATTAATAGTATGCCCTGGCTTTATAGATGCTCATAGCCATTCGGATATAAGCATTCTATTCAATCCTATTCTTGAAAGTTCCATTAAACAAGGAATAACAACTTTAATTGTAGGGAATTGTGGAATGAGTTTAGCACCAGTAAATCCTTCTACAAAAGATTTATTATTAAAAGATCTTTCTCCATTCATTCCTTCTAATGTAGAATTAAAAATAGAATGGGAAAGTTTTAAAGAATATTTAGAAAAAGAAGAAAAAATGTCTTTTTCTTCAAACATTGTTCATTTAGTTGGGCATGGAACTATAAGAATTGCTATTATGGGATTTGAAAATAGAGAACCAAGCATTGAAGAATTGGAAAAAATGAAAGAATTGGTTGCAGAAGCAATGGAAGCAGGTGCAATAGGAATGTCTTCTGGATTAATATATCCTCCAGGAGCATATTCTAAAACTTGGGAATTAATAGAACTTTCAAAAATCGTAGCTAAATATGGAGGAATATACTGTTCTCATATAAGAGGAGAAGGAGCAACATTAATAGAAGCTATTAAAGAAGCTATAATTATAGGCAAAGAAGCAAATATTCCAATACATATTTCTCATCATAAAGCATCTGGAAAAGAACAATGGGGAAAAACAAAAGAAACATTAGCTTTAATAGAAAATGCAAGGGAAAATGGTATAGATATTACATTTGATCAATATCCTTATGAAGCTGGAATGACTTCTTTATCAACTCTCCTCCCTTCTTGGGTTCATGAAGATGGATTGGATAAAATGTTAGAAAGATTAAAAATAAAAGAAGTGCGTGAAAGGATAAAAAAAGAAATAGAAGAAAGTATTGTAAAACACAATTTAATAAAAGAATGTGGATGGGAAAATATATACATAAGTTCTGTTAAATCTGAGAAAAATAAATTTATGGAAGGAAAAAATTTAAAACAAATATCTCAAATAAGGAAAGAAAATGAATTTGATACTTTATTTAATATATTAATTGAAGAAGAAGGGCAAGTGACAATGATAATTTTCTCAATGAATGAGGAAGATATTCGAAGAATAATGAAACATAATTTACAAATGTTTGGTACAGATTCTTGGGCAATAGATTCTTGTAAAAAAGAAAGTGGTATGGTTCATCCAAGATTCTATGGAACATATCCAAAAGTATTTAGAAAATATGTTAAAGAAGAAAAATTATTTTCATTAGAAGAAGCTATAAGGAAAATGACATCTTTTCCAGCTCAAAGATTCTTTTTAATGGATAGGGGGATTATAAAAGAAGGAATGTGGGCAGATATAGTTATTTTCAATTTAGAAAATATTAAAGATAAAGCAACATATGAAAATCCTCATCAATATCCTGAAGGAATAGAATATGTATTAATTAATGGAGAAATAGTAATAGAGAGAGGAGAATATACTGGAGCAATGCCAGGAAAAGTATTAAAACCATTAAGAAATAAAATATAAGAAAATAAAGAGAGTAGTTTATTTTCTTTTATAAAATAACGAGTTGGCATTAAATGCATGAAAAAATAAAGAAAATAGCTATTCAAGGAGAAAAAGGGAGCTATAGTGAAGAAGCTGCTTTTAAATATTTTAAAAATAAAAAAATAGAAATACTATATTGTACTTCTTTTGAAGAAGCATTTAAAAAAGTTAAGAATAAAAAAGCAAATTCAGCTTTAATACCTATTGAAAATTCTTGGACAGGAAGTATAAATGAAGTATATGATTTATTATTAAAATACAATATGTTTATAATTGGAGAATACATTCTTAAAATAAAACATTGCTTAATAGCTTTAAAGAAATATGATTTAAATAAAATAAATAAAGTTTTTTCTCATCCTCAAGCAATTGAACAATGTAAAAATTTTTTAAAAAAATATGATTGGGAAATAATTCCATTTTACGATACTGCTGGAAGTGCTAAAATGATTAAAGAAGAAAAAATGGAATATGCTGCTTCTATAGCTAGTAAAAGAGCTGCAAAAGCATACAATTTAAAAATAATTAAAGAAAATATACAAGATACAGAAAATAATTATACAAGATTTATAGAAATTTCAAGCAGGAAAATTATTCCAATTTCTAAGAAATGTAAAACATCATTAATATTTGCTACAAAACATATTCCAGGAGCATTGTATAATGCTTTAGAACCTTTTGCTAAAAGAAAAATAAATTTAACAAAGCTTGAATCTAGACCTGATAAACAAAAAGCTTGGCAATATAATTTTTATTTAGATTTCGAAGGAAATATAAAAGATAAAAAAGTTATAGAAGCTATTAAAGAAATGAAAGAAAGAACAAAATTCATAAAGTTTTTAGGTAGTTATAAAAGAGCAGAACATATTTATTGAATTACAATTTTTAATAATCTTAAGTATTCTTATTGCTAAAAAGAAATGTTTCTTCAAAAATTCTTCTAATTTCCCTTTTCTTCGAATAACTAATTGCTAATAATACAATAGCTTTATATTCTTTAGGTATTTTTTAAAAAATTTCTTTTATTTTCACAATTAACTATCATAACTCGTGAATCAATTAAAAATTTTGCAAATCTTCCTCAAGCTATCTTTTTTCTTTATCTTTAACTATAATAAAATGTCAAAATTGCATATTTCTTACTTAAGGTGTTAATATTACAGCTTCAAGAATTTTATTTATTTTTTATCTAAATTGGAGTTGATTCCATAAGCTCTTATCGCTCTTTTCTTATAAATAGCTTTAATACATTTATTTTACATCATATTAAAAAATTTTTCTTAATTATTTTAAAATCCTTATCGAATTATTTTTTATTAATGATTTTTAACTAACCCATTTTCTACATATATTTACTCCTGTTACTGCATCTATCGCATATGCATCTGCTCCAATTTTTCTAGCAAATTCTTCATTCAATGGTGCTCCTCCAACAATCACTTTTAAATTTTTCCTTAAGCTACTTTTCTCTAATTCTTTTATCACATTTTCCATTTCAATCATTGTAGTTGTTAATAATGCAGACATTCCTAGAATATTTGGTTTGTGTATTCTTATTGCTTCTATAAATTTTTCAGGTGGAACATCTATTCCAAGATCAATAACATCAAATCCAGCAGCAGTCAAAAGAGTAGCAACAATATTCTTTCCAATATCATGTAAATCTCCTCTAACTGTTCCAATAACAATTTTTCCAATCTTTTTAACTTCACTTTCTTTTAAATATGGTTTTATCACTTCCATTGCTTCTTTCATTGTTTCTCCTGCCATTATTAAATCTGATAAGAAAAATTCTCCTTCTTCATACTTCTTTCCAACAATATCCATTCCTTTTGACATCGCATCAATAATTTTATAAGGTGATATCCCTTTATCTATTGCTTCTTTACATGCTTTTTTTATATTTTCAATATCAAAGCTTATAAGATATTCTTTTATTTTTTCCAATATTTCTTCATTCATAATAATCACTTTTTTATTAAAATAGATATTTTTGTTTTTTATAAATTTTTATAATATATTCTTTCTTCTAATGCTGATAATATTCTAGAAGTTATAATCCATGTTTCTAAAGATTCTGGATAAATACTATAAGCATTTTTTCCAATAATATTTCTAGTATTTTCACTATATTCTCCTCTTGGAAATGCTCCTATAATTATTGCTGGCTTAGAAAATTCTAGGATTTTTTCTGAAAGTTTCATTGGAGAAATAAGAATCCCTTTTTCATCCATACCAAAAATTCCATCTGGTTTTATTTCATTAATTATTTGAGATAAATTTTTCCCTTCAATTTTAAGTAAAATTTTATCATTTGCTTTTATTTCTTTAATATTATATAATTGCTCTATAAGACCTACAAATCTATTATATACTCTAGGTAAACGTGTTTCAGGATTTACATATATTACATAATCATCTCTTGTATGAACATATACTTCTAACTTTCCTATTTTACATAATATAGAACCTAATGCTTCAAGTAAACAAAAATGTATTATATCTGGCCTCCCTCTTTTATAAGATTCTTTAAGTTTTTTCATTGCACTATGATGATATGATCTATCTAAAAGTATTTCAGAAGGTTTCTTTTTCCTTTTTCTTGCAAGAGATATTATTGCTGGATGATTTTGTATTTCTATAGGAACAATTTCTAGAGCTGTTTCAACAAATATAAGAAAAATTTTCTCAATCATATTTTTCATTTTAAATATTTATTTTTCTAAAATTTAAATATGGTTTATTGAATAGCAAGGTAAAGAATAAATGAATAATAAATATATTAAAAGATTAGCAGCTACAAGAATTAAAATTTTATTTAATTTTGCTTTAAAACAAATTGGAAAAGATATGGAAATTGCAGAAGAGGCAATTTCTATTGCTAGAAGAATTAGTTCTAAAGCAAGAGTTAGAATTCCAAGAAAATATAGAATTTTATATTGCCATAAATGCGGTGCTCCTTTTCTATCATCCAAATTATTTAGATTTAGAATAAAAAGTAGAAGACAATCTCATATAGTTTTATTTTGTAAAAAATGCAAAACATATCGTAGAATAATTATCAAAAAATAATCCTCTTTATTTTAAATAAGATTTTATTAAATATTTATAAAGAGATTATGAAAAAGGAAAATTATATTAAAAGAGTTTTTATATGAGTATAAAAGCTTTCTCAATTAATGCTTGGGGATGATTATGGTTACAATTTTTGACGTTCCTCCAAAAGAATTAATTGATAAAATAGCTAATTATCTTAAAGAAAATAAGATTGTTGAGCCACCTCCATGGACCTTATTTGTAAAAACTGGAGTTCATAAAGAAAGGCCTCCAACAAATCCTGATTGGTGGTATGTTAGATGTGCTTCAATACTTAGAAAAATTTATATTCATGGACCCATAGGTGTTTCTCGTTTAAGAAAAATGTATGGAGGAAAAAGAAGGCGTGGTTTAAAGCCTCCACATTTTCGAAAAGGAAGTGGAAGTATAATTAGAAAAGCACTTCAACAATTAGAAAAAGCTGGATTGGTTGAAAAAATTAATAAAAAAGGTAGAATATTATCTCCTAAAGGAAGAAGTTTTTTAGATAATATGGCTCAAATGATTATTAAAGAATCGAAAAGGAGGGTAAAAAGTGTCTGAAGATGAGGAACTTGAAAAAATTAGACAAAAGAAATTATTAGAATTACAACAAAAATTAGCTGAAGAAGAAGAGAAAAGAAAAGAAAGAATTGAAAGAAGTAATTTACTTAGAGTTATTTTAACTCCTGAAGCTAGACAAAGATTAGCTAATATGAGACTTGTAAAACCTGAATTAGTTGATAAAATAGAAGTTTATCTTATTCAATTAGCTCAAGCAGGGAGAATACCTACTCCTTTATCCGATGATCAATTAAAAGATATTCTAAGTAAATTAATACCATCAAAAAGAGAAATAAGGATTGAGAGGAGATAATATGGGAAAAACTCCTTTAGCTATTAAAAAACGTCTTGCTTCAGCTTTAAAGCGTAGCTGGGCTGTTCCTGCATGGGTTATAGCAAAAACTCATGGTAAATTTAGATTTCATAAAAAAAGGAGACATTGGAGAAGAAGTAAAATAAAACCTTAGAGATGATATTGAATGAGTAAAAAAGAAGAAATTATTCTTGAAAGAGAATATACTATTCCATTAAGAGATGTTTGGGAAGCACCAAAGAAAAAAAGAGCTGAAAAAGCTATAAGAATTATTAAGGATTTTGCTAAAAGACATATGAAAGCTGAAGAAGTAAAAATATCTGAAAAAGTTAATGAATTAATTTGGTCTAGAGGTATTGAGAAACCTCCTAGAAGAATAAAAGTTATAATGAAAAAAGATAAGGATAATATTGTTAAAGTAGAATTGATTGGAGAATCTAAAGAAGAAAAAGAGGAATAATATTAAAATGGGAATAATTCTTGATGATATTTTTGGAAGTGCTGAAGTAGGACTTTTTTGTGTTGCTACAAAAGATTTTATAATAGTTCCTACTGGAATAAAACAAAATAAGCTTATTAAATGGGAAAAAGAATTGGGAGTAGAAAGTATATCAACAACTGTTTATGGAAGTCAACTTATTGGAATATTTGTTGCTGCAAATTCTAATGGAATAATTTTCCCTCATATTGTTTATGATGAAGAAATAGACAGAATATCAAAATTTTTACATGATATTAATATTTTGAAAATTAAATCAAAACTTACTGCTATAGGAAATTTAATACTTGCAAATGATTATGGAGCAATAATAAGTCCTGAATTTTCAAAAAAAGAAATGAAAGAAATTAGTGATGTTTTAGGAGTAGAAACAATAAAATCTACTATTGCTGGTAGAAATTATGTAGGCTCAATTGCAATTGCAACAAATCTGGGTGCTTTAACTCATATAGATATAACGAATGAAGAAAGGAAAAATATTAATGAAATATTGAAAGTTGATTCTCTTGAGGGAACAGTAAATGGTGGAGTAACTTATGTAAGAAGTGGAATAATAGCAAATGAAAAAGGGGCAATAGTTGGTAGTAGAACAATCGGGCCTGAAGCATTAGCTATTTCTCAAGCTTTACATCTTATTTAGAATATTTTTTTAATATTTATAAGGTTGAAATTTTCTATATTTATTTTATTGGTGAAAAAATGTCTACTAAGAAAGAAAATAAAATAAGTGAAAAAGAAAGAGCTGCTTTAGAATTGCGTTTAATAGAGCAAGCTATTGCGGATTTACAAGTTAGAATAGCTACATTAGATAATGCTATAGAAGAGCATGAAAATGCTTTATCTTTAATAGAAGAACTTTCAAAATTGAATGATGTAGCTAATGTTTTAATTCCTATAGGTGGTGGAAATTTCATAGCTGGACAAATACCTAAATTAAATAAAATAAATGTTTCAGTAGGTGCAGGAGTAGTTATTGAAAAAACTCTTGAAGAAGGTAAAGCAATAATAACACAAAGAAAAAACTCTATTGAAAAACTTAGAGCAAGTTATCAACAAAGGATTAGAGAATATCTTGCAAGAGCAAGTGAAATAAGAGCTTCTCTTGAGAGAGAATAAAATGTTCAATGGATTAAGAAAATCCTTTAATTTTTTAACTGAAAAAATTTTATTAAGTGAAATATCAGAAGATTATGCAAAAAAATATTTAGAAGAATTTAAGCTATATTTAATAGAAAATGAAGTTGCTGTTGAAGCTGCAGATAAAATAATT
>Ga0207433_10006627_pt1 | contig 19888 bp, 18 predicted proteins | sample YelNatPaOPGAMG01_FD_187559 | JGI IMG/M metagenome (GOLD analysis project Ga0207433, IMG submission 187559) | Hot spring thermophilic microbial communities from Obsidian Pool, Yellowstone National Park, USA - OP-RAMG-01 (SPAdes) (version 3) | ecosystem: Environmental > Aquatic > Thermal springs... | reverse complement strand
CAAAAGTGTCTCTCCCGAGAAAGTAAAGTAATGTCTTTTTCTCTTAATAGCCGAAATACTCCTCACCTGGGAGTTGGTATTTTTGCTTTCCTTATGACAACCCTAAGATAGAAGGGAGGTGAGGTATGGTATGAACCTCAGAATTATGATTCTCCTTTTCCTCATTTGTGCATTTATCATCTGCCCATCTTTGGCCAATCGCGCCCTTGCTGCTGGTGATGCTAGATCTGCTACCCCGCTGAATGAAAGGCCTCTGGTAAGATTTGCTTTACAAGCAGTGGGAAAAGGTGAAATTCTGCCTGATGTAGATATATCCTTCCCGACGACCATTCCAGAGTTGATCGATATGGTGATGAATTCTGAGATTGCTCAGCAGATTAAGGGAGTCTACCAGAAGAGAGTGCAAAACAGAGTGGAACGGGTTGAAAAGTTAAGAGAATTTTTTGATCGGGGAGATCAAAGTTAAGGCCGATGGAGCATGAGGCTCCTTTATTGCTTCTCTTTATTGATTCCAAATGATGTATTTTAATTTTATTTTTTATTAATTATGTAGTATAATACATTTTGCAAAAATACCAACTCCTTTATCTTTTCCCGTTCAAGATATGCAGATCCCGCTCAAGGTATGCAGAATAGTTTACAGCTTTTCTTTGGTTCGAGCATGTTAGCTCTCACCATTAGTTGAGGGATATTTGAGGGAAAATTTCCAAAGAGTGAGAAAATATCTTGTAATCAAAGCGTTAGGCATTAAAGCCGGGCGCTTGAGGAACAAGTTTTGCATTATCTTTAGCCCTTGAATTATTGAAAAGGTGAAACCAGAAGAGTTGAAAGGCCCACTAATTACTCAAATGACTGAAAGGGGAAGGCGAAGATTATGCATTACACATTCGAGCAGGCTGAGGAAGTGTTACATCGCATCCAGAAAAATCGTCCGGAGATGAATGAAATAATTATTTTTTATCAAGAGATCTTGAAAAGGCAACTTCAGGCCAAAAAGAATATTCATCTGTCGTTTATTCCCCTGGCCAGAGAGAAGAGCAGAGAAAAATTTGAAAAGGGATATCCTTTGCTTGAGTTGAGCTTCATACCTGATACTCTGGCTGCTTATGAACCCTTGATAGAAGAGCTGATTGCGCTCTTGAAAGAAAGAGGACCGCTCGTCAGCGCTCAAATGGAAAGCATTCAACAGGATCTTTTGCAAGATCCGCAAGTTCTTGTCAGCCTGGCTCAAAATTACTTGCTGCACAATTTTGTCCCTATCTATGATTTCGGGCAGGCTAAGGAGCTCGATATTGCTCTTCTCTTTTTCCTTATCAAGAGTATTGTAAAACCCTTTGCCGAGCGCTTCGCCGAGGAGATTGCTGCAACGAGCGATCTTCCCCTTTGGCCGAAGTCTCACTGTCCAATCTGTGGAGCTCTCCCTGTCCTGGCCTATTTAAAGCCGAAAGAAGCCGAGGGTGGGCAAAATCAGCTCTCTTTTCGTGGAAAAGAAAGGTTCCTCATCTGTTCTCTGTGTAACCATTGCTGGCCTTTTCCCCGCTTGAGATGCCCTTTTTGTCAGACAGAGCAGCCAGAGGCTCTTCAATATTTTTCTCTAGAATCTGATAATGGATATGGCCGGGTTGATGTCTGTAATCTCTGCAAGGGATATATCAAAACCATTGACTTAAATCATGGGCCTCTGGCAGAAGAAGTGCTTTTTCTTGAAGATCTCAACACTATACATTGGGATTTGGTGGCTGAAAAGGAAGGCTACTGCAAGAAGGCCAAGGGGATTTTTTCTCTTTAGATCAATTTTTTTCTCTTTAGGTCAGATGAGATCCTCGGGAGCTAACTCTTGCGGCAGGTCCCTTTCTCGATCAACGATACAAAAGAAGCCAAAGGGCTCCTTTCCACAGTTTAAGAGCTGGTGAGGAGTATCGGGCGAAATATAGGCAATGTCTAGAAAGTTCATATGGTGAATTTCCCTCCCCAGGCGAAGCCGTCCCTGGCCCCGGACGCAGATTATGACATGCTCGTGATGATGTTTTTCAAGGCTTGAGAATCCACCCTCGGCTATTTCAAAGTATCGCACCTCGAAATGACAAGACTCTCCCCTGGCCCCGACGATAATATTGCGAACGATATTGGCAAAATTGCCCGGCTCCTGTTTGTAGGCCTCAGGTTTGACCCCGCTCCAGTTGTAGTTATCAAAAAGATAAAGCACGCTCACCTTATTGCCTGGCAAGTTATTGTCTGACAAAGCCTGATGATTTTTTTGCCCGGCTTTCCATTCACAGGAAAATCCCTCTTGCCCATTGGTCTGATGCAGATTACTACTGTGATGGCTATTTTGGGACATTTTTCACTTCCTCCCTTTGTGCCTTATCACTACCGGACACATTTTATCGTCATTCCCGCCAAAGTGCTAATCCATGGATATGAATTCTATATGGATTCCCGCCTACGTGGGAATGACATGAAATGTCTGCACTTTAGAAGTGCATATACAAAACCGGAAGATAAAATGTATCTAGTAGTGAGTGTGCCTTTTATAAGAAGATAATTTTCGCAAAAATAATAGAGAAAGACAAGCCAAAAGAAATAGATTGTCTCACGAAAAAAAATGGACCTCTCAAGCATTATGAATGTGTTTTCCATCTGCTTTTTTGCTTTTGAGTCACTTTGTCGAATCATTTCAGCCGATAATCTTTTATGGCAGGGTGTCCCTGTGCGGATATCTAAATGTGAAGATTATGTCAGGATAGATAGATCCTTTAAGATTATCAGGATCAATAGATCACTGGCGGTTTTTAGTATAAGGAGGATAAGGCAATGAAAGCACGAGATATTATGACTGCTAATCCGAGCTCTTGCCATCCCAAAGATCGACTGTGCAGTGCAATCAATATTATGAGAGAACATAACGTCGGCGTGGTGCCGGTAACCGATGGGGCAGATGGAAGACATCTTGTCGGCATCATCACTGACCGCGACGTTGCTTTGAGTCTTGGAGCCGAAGAGAAGGCCTGTTCTCAACTTAATGTTGAATCCTGCATGAGCAGGCAGGTTTTTTTCTGCTATCCAGATGATGATCTCAAAAAAGTTGAGCAAATCATGAAGGAGCACAAGGTTCGGCGGGTGCCGGTAGTTGATCAAGAGGGAACGCTTCAGGGAATTATTGCTACCGCCGATATTGCCAGAGAGGCTCTCAAAGAGAAGAGGGAAGGTCGAGCTGAGGTGCCTGAAACAGATCTAGCCGAGATCCTGGAGGCGGTTTCATTGAGCTCCTAACCTGAAAAGACCGGATAATCCGAGGGGAGGCAAGCTTTTAGCAAAACAATTTGCTTGAGCCCATCTCCCTTCTGAAAGGGCCGGGGAGGGTAAGAGATAGACGTTATCTCCCCGGCCCTTTTGGCTATTTTTCAGGCCTTCCAAACTTGACTTATTTTTTGAGAATCAGCTCCTGACCGCTTGAATCAAGGTGCAGCGATCCAAATTGAATCGATCTGACGCGCTGCTTTGGCTGAAGCGGAGTGAGGCAGGAAAACTGCTTTCGCTTTAGATCTACCTCCTGAATGATCCCCAGAGCTAGGGTATCGTTCATTTCATCGCAGAACCCGATGAGGAGCCCTTGCCAGTGCTGTACGGATTGAAAATCTGGCAGGTGTCCATGGAGTCCTAATCCGGCGAAAGCAAAATTCACCACCTTGGCTTCATGAAAATATTTGCGGAACTGCTCCTGACGATATTCCCATCGCTGATCCGTGGATTTTGGCTGAACAGCCTCTGATATCGGAAATCGTCGAAGGGATAGTGATCGTCGGTAAGAGAAATTCCTAAGCAGTACCTCTAATTCTCTACCCTTCTGTAGAGCGATAAGATGGGTAGGATTCACCAGGTCGATTTTTTGGAATTTAAATTCAAGGCCGATCCTGCCTGTAACAAAGCCACAAGTGTCCAGGACGATCCCGTCCACTCTCTGCCGGATAGCCTTATCCATCATTGTCCGCACTGCCACTAGGGTTTGTAAAAGGTGTCCAACCGGTGAAGTTGAACCAACAAAGCGGAGAAAGAGAGGGCTTTCCTCCCCTTCTGTGGGCGAGACAATGCGCATCCCTACGGTGGCAGGAGGGCCGAGAATAGATTGTCCAAGATCTGAGTCGATCCAAGCCACTCGACGCCCTAGATGACATATTTGAGAAACCAGGTAGCGACACAGGGTGGATTTTCCGGTATCATTTTCTCCTAGGGTGAAGATAATAAATCGACGATGATACTCTTCAATATCCTTAACCAGTTTCACCCATTCTTCAGGTATTTTATCGATAGTCATTTTACCTTACCTCATTTTTCCAAAAGGGCCAATAACTCTAAAATAACATACCCTATTTTACAATTTTTCACAATAATAAAACCGCCAGCTGCCATATTGTAGGGAGAGTTTCCGATTATAAAAGTATCTTAAGAATAAAAGTATCTATTAGGAAATGCTTTCTCAGGAAAAGGGGGGCAGCGTGTGGTATGGGCAGAGCTGACAGAGCGAAAATTAAAGCTCCGGATTTCCCATCGGGACTTGTCTGGTATAATACCCGCCGCCCCATCTCATTGAAGGAGCTGAGGGGGAAAGTAGTACTTTTGGATTTTTGGTCCTATTGTTGCATTAACTGTCTTCATGGTATTTCTGATCTAGGGCGGCTTGAGGAAAAATATCCAAATGAGATAGTGGTCATCGGGGTCCATTCGGCCAAATTTAATGCTGAACAAAAGGAAGAAAATATTAGGCGAGCTATCATGCGACATGGAATTCGGTATCCAGTGGTAAATGACAAGGATCTGCTCATCTGGCATTTGTACGATATTCGTGCCTGGCCAAGCTTTGCCCTTATTGACCCGGATGGCAACCTGATAGGTATTAGCGCTGGTGAGGGAATCTATGAGTCATTCAGCACCATTATCGACAGTATCATCCAGGAATATGACCGAGAGGGGAAAATTAATCGTTCTCCAATACAATTTGAGCCGGAAACATTACCTGTAATTGACTCGTTCCTCTCTTTCCCAGGTAAGGTGTTGGCTGTTGAGAGTTCAAACCATCTTTTTATCGCTGATACCAATCATCATCGGATTATCATGGCCACTCTGGATGAGTTAGCTGTGCAGATGATTATCGGCCAGGGAGAGGCGGGGTTTCGGGATGGAAATTTCATGATCGCCCAATTCAACCACCCACAAGGTATGGCCGCTCACGGGGATTTTCTCTATGTGGCGGATACGGAAAATCACGCTATTCGGCAGGTTGATCTGAAAAACCGCCAGGTAATAACCCTGGCTGGAAATGGTCGTCAGGCTCGGCGGATTAATTCCGGCTACGGGCTCACCATTCCGTTGAACTCGCCGTGGGACCTGGTGTTCCACCAGGGCTACCTGTATATTGCCATGGCTGGATTTCACCAGATCTGGCAGCTTAGGCTCAAGGACGGTTTCATCGAACCCTACGCGGGCAGCGGCCGGGAGGGCCTCATTGATGGTAAGCTCAAAGGAGCTGCCCTAGCTCAGCCAAGCGGCATAACCACTGATGGGGAAAAGCTCTACTTTGCTGATAGTGAAAGCAGCTCCATACGATCAGCAGACCTTCCACCTCAGGACACTGTTTCAACTATCGTCGGCAGGGATCTGTTTGTATTCGGAGACCAGGATGGTGAAGGAAATTCAGTACTGCTTCAGCATCCTATGGGAGTAGTTTTTGAGCAGGGATATCTCTATGTAGCTGATACTTATAATAATAAAATCAAACGGATCAATATTAAAAAGAGGACCTGTGAGACCCTCTTTGGTGCAGGAGTAGAGGGGCTTCGAGATGGAGCCGGACAGGAGACTCTATTTAATGAACCCGAAGGCTTGAGTATCGCCAAGGGCCAATTGTATATTGCTGATACAAATAATCATGTTATCCGAAAAGCTGATCTTGAAACCAATACGGTAAAAACCATCTCCTTTACTGGACTTGATGCTTACCAGCAGGCCGCCGCGGCCTTGAAGGAGAAATTTGCCGGAGAGGTCATCCGCTACGATCCCCAAAAAATTCAGCCCGGCGAAGGAAAAATCTCGATCGATCTGGTTATCCCCAAAGGGTATCAGTTGACTCCTCACGCCCCTCATACTATCTCTTGGCAGGCGGATAATGATCGGCTTAAGTTTCCAATCTCTCCTACCTATATTCAATTTGAGAGCAGTAGCCTTCCCATCATCATTCCTTTTCAGGCCAGTGAGGGCAAGTCGCATCTTTTGGTTGATATGCTGGTTTACTGTTGCGGAAGCCAGGCAGAGGCTTATTATCAGTGTTTCCTAGCCCAGGTGCGGCTAGATATTCCGGTGGTTATTTCCAAAGAAGCCCCAGGCGCTGAAATCAGAGTAAGCTATCAGATAGCCGAGCAGCCTTAAATCCGACATTCCGCACCTTGCGGTAAATATTTTTGGATTTTTCATCTTAGCAAAAGAACCACTTAAGCGATAAAACCACTAAATCTTTAAACCTTAAATCATAGCGCGCAAGATTTGGTTGACTTGCCGGTATATATAGTAGTAAGTAGTAGCCTATTCCAATGAACCTGATTATATAGACAAATAATGTGCGTTCAGAGCAGGGGCATAATGCATAATAATAACATTACTGACCGGCAATCCCAAGGGTTGAAAGAGGTTGCTGATGAAGAGCTGATGGTCGGCATTCGGCAGGGCAATAGCCAGGATTTTGAAAAACTGGTTGGAAGGTATGCTTCAGCGCTTTATCGGTTTGTCTACCGTATCCTCAAGGATGAGGGAGAAGCTCAGGATCTTGTTCAGGAGACTTTCTTGCGGGTATATAGGAACGCCAGCCAGTACAACCCCCAATACCCTTTACGGGTCTGGATCTTTTCCATTGCCAGCCATCTGGCCATGAATATCTTGAGCTCAGCCAGAAGGCGGCGGATACTCTTCTTTTGGAGCAGATCGTCCTCACCTGAGCAGGAGAAGGATGTCCCCCAGGAAGAAGAAATTATGGATCCGGCGACAAATCCAGAAGAGGAATTCTCTCGGCAGCAAATATCACAAAGAGTTCGGCAAGCGATCGATAATCTCAGCCCCAGACAGAGGATAGCCCTTACCCTGAGCAAGTTGGAGGGGCTGAGCTATAAAGAAATCGCCGAGATCATGAATATCAATATCTCGGCTGTAGAATCATTGATTTTTCGAGCCAAACGGAAAATTCAGCGTGAGATCGGCTGAAGGAAAATGAATAACCCGAAAAAAATCACCGATCAGCAGGCGATCGGGCGTAAGTTTTTACTTCATGCCTGGTATTAAAAGATAGTGAGGGTAGCACAAGATGTGGTGGGTAAGAAAACATGTAAAAGAGAGAAAAATTTCAGCCTTGATCGACGGCGAGCTGTCGCCGCAAGAGCAAGAGGCCATTTTTCGACATATTGACCAGTGCCAAAGGTGCAAGGATAAGCTCAAGCAGTGGCGGCAGGTGGATTATTGCCTCGCGCGGCACTATGAGCGTCAGGTTCCAGTTATGGCTCCTGCGCTACTTGAGCAAAAGATCATGGCTCAGATACGGCGACATCAGGAGACAAAAGAGGCCGCAGACTGTGCTCTATCAAGCTCCTTATCTCGATCTTGGCGTCCGTATTGCCTTAGCTTGCAGGTTGCAGCCGCCACTTGCCTGGTAACCTTGGGGATTGTTCTGGGAACCCTCATGGGAGCAAAACTTACGCTCTGCCTGGTCAGGGAGCAGGAGCAGATTGACCTGTTGGCGGTTCTATCGCCTGAGGAGATCTATTCTCCTTCTTTTGCCGAAATGGGCCTTGAGATGATCACTGAGGGAGAAAGGTGATGAAAAAGTATGCTCTTTATCTTGCACTAATTTTTTCCGTAGCCATAAACGTGGCTGTAGCCGCAACCGTTGTCTACCATTTTGGGCGATTTAGCCGGGCTGAAAATTGGGGACTCTCCTGTGATCAAAAGCCGCTTGGAAGGTTTATGCGGGAAAATCTTCAACTTGAAGCAGAAGATATCGCCCGCTTTCAATCGCTTTTTGCCCAGGATAGAGAAGAGCTTATTGCTCTGAGAAAGCAGGTTCGAGAGCAGCGGCAGGCTCTTTTTGATCTTTTGGATAAGCCCAAGATCAACCAGGCTCAGGTTGATCAGCAGATCGAAAAGATCGCTGCCCTTCAGGCTAAAATGCAAAAGATAGTTATCAATCGGATTATTAACCTCAAATCCACTCTTCCGGAAGAGAAGCAGCAGAGGTTACTGAGAGCCCTTCGTCAGCGATTGGAGGGCGGTTCATTTGGGACAGGGGCTTTTGGCCCGGGATTTGGGACAGGGGCTTTTGGCCCGGGATTTGGGAAAAAGATGAGGAGGTGGTGATAGGTCTATCGCGATTTTCTGAATATAACTCAAGTTCTGAGAATAGAGTCATGAGAATAAAGTTATTAGAAAAAGTTATGAGTTAAGTAACATGATCAAGAGAGAAACAGATCATTTAAGACATCATTAAATTGAAAGCGAAAGGGAGAAAAATGAACAAGAAACCTTTTATTAGCTATCTTTTGGTTATTTTTACTCTGATAGTCATTTTGGTTTCTCTGGCGGCCACAACCTCAGCTTATGCTTTTTGGGGAGGAGGGCGAAGCAAGTGTAAAGCAGCCTCGATGTCCGGCCAGCACGGACTAGGCCCAGGAGGTGATGGATGGCCAGGAGGTGATGGATGGGGCGGTCGTCTCGGGCGCTATCTTGATCTATCCACTAAACAGCAGCAACAGATGCATGATCTTCGGTTTGCATTCCAGAAAAAAACCATCGATCTGCGGGATCAGATCGGTAAAAAGAGACTTGAGCAAAAAGCTCTTTTAGAGGCAGAGACCGTAGATTGGAAAAAAGTTGATGCCTTGACCGATGAGATCGCCAAACTCAGGGCAAGTATTGAAAAGGAAAGAATGCGGCAGAGAGTGGAAATGAGAAAGATACTTACTCCCGAGCAGCTGAAAAAGCTTGAGAGCTTGCCTTATTGGCAAGGAGGAGGACACTGGGGCTGGGAAGAAGATGATTTTCCAGCCCAAGGAGGGCCGGGATGCGGCCTCGGAAATGGGCCCGCTGGCCAGGGTCCAGGTCGCGGCCGCGGATTATAACGGATTATAAAATGATTATCATCAGCAGGTTTAAGTAGCAATTAATTATGGTCGCAAGCAGGGATGGCCGCAGGGCTTTAAGGTTGGGCAAGCCTTGCGGCCTCTCAATTTACCTTAATCGCTCTTATATCAGACACCATAAACCCTATATCAGAACAACCATAAACCCTCAAAGGGGCTTAGCTCTTATTAGGGTTATGTCTCTAAAATGGTAGCTAATAAATAAGAGCGACCTTAATTTGTAGTTTGTAGCGGTCTAAAATCAGCTATTAGCTTATATCCAATTCAATACAACCTTTGAGCTTATCGCGGAGCTTATTTTTTCGCCAAGTCCATACCCTTTTTTTCAGGTGGGCTCTACAGAAACGAAATAGATTGACTAGCCAGGGGCGAGCTTGTAGGAGCCAACGGTACAGTCTGCCGATTTTCCTTATAATAATTACCAGGAAAACCTTAACATTCACCCGCTCTGTGGCCCTTAGCCGGCCCTTGGATAGGCTCAATGCTCCCCTATCCTGCTGCTGCCCATTCTCCCCCAAGCCTTTGATTCTTTCTCTTTGACGGTCAAGACTTGTCATGATCGAGACGAACCAGGAGTCCTTCAAAAGTGATTGCTGGATTCGGATAAAGTGATTGATTTCTTCCTTAATTTGCTCACGCATTTCCTGAGGAGGATTGCGACTCAAGAGGGTATTTAGATATTTGATCATAAACTTAGCCCGATGATACATTTCGGACTTTACCGAAATGGACAGGTTTTGATGGTGGATTTGCTCTAATATTTTTCGGTACTCAACGATCAGTTTGAGCTCGTGGGGATTGAAGAGGTTAAATTTTTCTCCAAGGATCGAATGGAGCGGGATAAAGGTGTCTACCACCTCCTGAAGCTGGTAAATCTGGGATAGGGCCAGTAAAATTTCCATCTTCCGGAGCGTTCCCTCCTGCTTGGAAGTCAGTTTGCTCCTTCGCATCAACTCAAGGTCTTCTCCCGGATCAGGAAGAGATAACCCCTTGGTGTCAAAACCCCAAGCGTGCCAAAAAGGGGGCATCTCTCGTGGCTTTTCTCCTGATTCAGCCTGCTCCCAGGCACTGCGGTTAGGGTAGAGTTTGAGCATCTGATCGATGTCTAGCCCGCATATTAGGATAACATGCAACTTTATCTTTCCCAGAAGCTGTCGCAAATTCTTAGGAATAGGCCCAAGCCCGTCAGTTATGACCAAGATCTCGGCCTTTTCCATCCTGGAGTCCTGGCGGATATCCTCGATGGCCTGCAAAATAGCCTTTCCGATTTCGGTCTGGTGGCAATCAGCTGTATGCAGGTGGGCTATATGCTTGACGATCTTTTTGATATCCCTGGCCCTCTCGGATCGAAGCAGCGGGCTGACCCGGTTTGTAAATGAGCGAAAATAAATTTGAGGATTCTCTGGCTGAGCCTGCCGTAAATACTCAAGAGCAATAGCCTTGGCAGCGTATAACTTGTTTAGGTTCTCTCCAGCCATTGATGAGGAATTGTCAAATAGGACATAGACCTTTTGCGCTTTGTTGACCCTTTTGTCCAAACCGCCATGCACAAGATCGTATGTCGATAGAGTTTCCTCTTCCGGAGCCGTGGTTCGACGGCGGATTAGCTCCAAGGTAACTAACTTTTTGTAAAATATCAGATCATGGTATATGACAAAATCACGCGGCACAACCGAGGCAATCTGAGACAGCGTGGAAATCTTGGTAAAATCCATGTTGTCAGCCAGCGGCTGTACCTGCTGCTGCTGAGAGTTATGGGAGCTCATCCGCCTGCTGTTTGAGGGGGATGGTGTTATCTTGTGTTTTAAGATGGAGGTCATCAACTCTTTGTACGGATAGCGGCTGTAGCTGGAGAAGATACTGCGGGCAAGTAAGAGAATTTCCTGGACCTCCTTGGAAAAGCAATCCTCACCCAGAGTAACCAGCATCCAATTCACCGGCTCAAAAAACTCTAGATGTTTTATTAGCTCGTTCATAACCTCCCCCTCCAGAGATAATGTGGTCGATAGTAGAAAAGATCGGGTAATTCTCGAAAAAGCTTTTTCGCTGGCCAGATAAAAAAGCCATCTGTCTCTCTTTTCCCCCTAGAGTTCCAGATGGCTTTTTTACCCACATGAAGATACCAGCATGGAAGAGAAATATTTAATACCTTATTTATTACTACATATTTAACCCCTTATTTATTACTATAGTAATCTCAGGAGGGGAATGTCAAATATTTCTCTTTACTATGCTTTGGCACTTTTTCTCCAAGGCCTTGATTTTACTGGAATTTGCTATTAGAGGTAACTTTCAAGAATTTCAAGGCGTTAAGAAATTTCTGCAAAAGTATAGTCTTTAATTAATGCCACAGTTAATGGTTAATGCCAAAGTTAATGCCACATGTAGCCCATCATATCAATAAATCGGTTATTCATCTGATTGAGCAGATCGCTGATTTCAACGATAATTACCTTGAAGATCTTGAATCCAGCCTGGGGAGAGGTCTCAATAAACCGATCAAAATCAATCTTGCTGATGACTACAAGCTGTGTGTCTTCTATAGCCTCGGCTGTGGCTGAATGGGCTTTTTGGGTTAGGAGAGATAGCTCTCCAAAGAAGTTTCCCTTTTTCAGGGTAGTAAAGGTAACCTTCTCGCCTCCGGGGAGTAATTTGCTGATTCTTACTGATCCCTCAACAATGGCGTATAGTTCTTTGCCGATTTCATTCTCTTTGATGATTATCTCTCCAGCCTTATATTTTTGCACTCTGGCAATGTTGCTGATACTTTCTAGTTCTTTAATACTCAAGTCTTTGAAGAGTTTAATTTCTTTCAACTGTTCAATATCCCACATAGTCTAACCCCCTAAAATGTGGACGCAAAGCAAAGATGATCGGTCAATCTCCCTTGGCAAGCCTTTCAATTTTCACCGCACAGACCTTCAATTCCGGAATCTTGGCTACAGGATCAATTACTGGATTGGTTAAGGCATTTGCCGCAGACTCATGAAAATGGAAGGGAAGAAACACTACCCCCCGCGGCATCCGATCACTGATCAGGGCTCGCACCTTAATTTCCCCTCTTCTAGATTTTACCACAACCTCCTCATGGGAGGCCACATTAATTGCCTGGGCATCTTCAGCGCTGATTTCCAGATAGCCTTCTGGACAAATTTCTTGCAATGGGGCTACCCGTCTAGACATCGATCCCGTATGGTAGTGAAACAGTTTCCTTCCCGTAGTCAGGGTAAAGGGATATTCCGCGTCGGCTATCTCTACCGGAGGCGAGTATTCTACTGGCGTAAATTTGCCCAATCCCCTGGCAAAGCGTCGATGGTGCAGGTATTTTGTGCCCGGATGCTGGGTGCTGGGGCAGGGCCACTGAAGCCCTCCCTCCTGTTCTATTCTCTGATAGGTCATTCCTCCGTAGCTTGGCGTCAGGTCAGCGATTTCCTGAAAGATTTCCTCAGCACACCGATAGCGCATAGGATACCCCATTAGGGTAGCCAGCTCACAGATAATTTTCCAATCCTCCATGCCCTCGCCAACTGTCTGGATCGCCTTATTCATCTTTTGGACCCTTCGTTCGGTGTTGGTAACCGTGCCCTCTTTTTCAGCAAAACTTACTGCCGGCAAAACAACATCCGCCATCTGGGCGGTTTCGGTTAAAAATATATCCTGAACCACCAGAAAGTCGAGAGAGCGAAGGGCCTTCTCTACCTTGTGAATATCTGGATCGCTCAGCATCGGGTTTTCACCCATGATATAGAGACCCTTGATTTCTCCGGCTAAGGCTCCCTGGAATATCTCAGTAACTGTCAAGCCGGGCTTATTTGAGAGCGACACTCCCCACTTCTCCTCAAATCTGCTCAAGATATGCGGATCAGCGATACTCTGATAACCCGGCAGGACATTGGGCAGGCATCCCATATCGCAGGCCCCCTGGACATTATTTTGTCCCCTGAGGGGGTTGACCCCGCTATTTTCCTTGCCTACATTTCCAGTCAGCATAGCCAGATTGGCGATGGCCAAAACCTGATCCGTGCCTGAGCTGTGCTGAGTTACTCCCATAGCGTAGAGAATTGAGGCCGCTTCCGCCTGAGCATAGATCCGGGCTGCCTCTTGAATCAAAGAGGCAGGAACGCCGGTTATCTGTGATACCAGCTCAAGATCGTAGCGGTCAACCACCTTCTTGAACTCTTCATATCCTTCGGTCCGCTCAGCGATAAATCGCTGATCAGCAAGCCCCTCGTCAATGATCACCTTCATCATCCCATTGAGCAGGGCAATATTTGTCCCTGGCCGAAGCTGTAGCCAGATATCAGCTATCTTAGTCAGGGCAATAGGTCTTGGATCAGCTACAATCAGTTTGCTGCCATTCTTTCTGACCGCCTTTTTTACCTGAAGGGCAATGATTGGATGGGCTTCGGTTGTGTTAGAGCCGATAACCAGAATCGCCTTGGCCTGGCTGATTTCGGCGATAGAGTTGGTCATAGCTCCACTGCCAAACGATGTGGCTAGACCAGCCACTGTAGAGGCGTGTCAGAGCCGGGCGCAGTGGTCAACATTATTAGTGCCTAAAACCGCCCTAACGAATTTTTGGAAGATGTAATTTTCCTCATTTGTACACTTGGCTGAGCTTAAGCCCGCTAGGGTATTGTTCCCATGCCGGCTTTTGATCTCCTGAAATTTTGTGGCTACTAGCCTCAAGGCCTCATACCATCCAGCTCGCACAAGCTGGCCACCCTTTCTGATAAGAGGAAACTGCAAGCGATCAGGATGATGAACAAATTCATAGCCGAACCTGCCCTTACTGCACAGGTAGCCTTCGTTTGGCGAGCTGCTGTCTGAATGGACACCGACAATCTCGTTATCTTTAATATGTAGGGTCAGATTGCAGCCGCATCCGCAGTAAGGGCAGATGGTTTTAACCCATCTGGTCTGCCATTTTCTCCCCTTTCGGCGTGCAGGCTTGCTGGTCAGCGCCCCTACAGGGCAGGAGGCGATGCACTGGCCGCAAAACTCACAGTTTAATTTTCGGTTAAAGGGAGTGCCGATTCGGGTCTGAAATCCTCTGCCGATAAAGCCAATGGCTGACACCCCCTGCACCTCGTCGCAGACCCGGACACATCGTCCACAGAGGATACATTTGCTGTTATCCCGCTCGATAAAAGGGTTAGAATCATCGATCAAGGCCGCCCGACGCTCACCTTTCAGCCGGCTGTTTTTTAATCCGTACTGATAGGCCAGGTCCTGAAGCAGGCAATCACCCGCCTTTTCACAAAACATGCAATCTGGCTCATGGTCAGAGAGGAGTAGCTCGACAATTAGGCGTCGATACTGATCAATCTTTTCCGAGTCGGTCCTGATTTTCATCCCGGCAGCCACAGGGGTGGAGCAGGCAGGAACAAGCTTGGGAAGCCCAGCTACCTCTACTAGACAGAGGCGACAGGCCCCGAACGGGCTTAAGTTTTGACAATCACATAGGGTAGGAATAAAGACCTTGTTCTCTCTGGCCACTTCCAGGATGGTCTTTGAAGGAGCGGAAGCCACTTCTTTTCCGTTTATGGATAGGTATATTTTCTTCTCTTCCATAGATCGGTTCCTTATATTCTTTAAATATTATCATATTATCGCCTGAGCAGGGCAGTTTTCAATGCAGGTTTTGCATTTAATGCAGAGGCTCTTATCGATGCTGGCCGCGGTTTTCGGCATCCAGGATACTGCACCTGTCGGACATACCTTTTTACACAGGCCGCACCTTTTGCAAAGGTCTACATCTACTTCAAACTTGATCAGGGCAATACAACAATGGGCCGGACACCTCTTTTCCAGAATATGCGCCCGATATTCATCGGCAAAATACCGCAAGGTGCTCAATACCGGATTGGGAGCTGTCTGACCAAGCCCGCACAAGGACGTAGCTTTTATCCCCTCGGCCAGCTCTTGTAACAGTTCCAAATCTGATTCTTCCCCCTTCCCTTCGGTAATTCTGGTAACGATCTCAAGCATCCTTTTGGTCCCTATCCGGCAGGGTATGCATTTGCCGCACGATTCATTTTGAATAAATTCCAAAAAGAATCGGGCTACATCAACCATACAATTAGCCGCATCCATAACTATCATGCCGCCTGATCCCATGATGGCTCCAAGACTGATCAGGGAATCATAGTCTATAGGAACATCAAGGTGTTCTTCAGGGATACAGCCACCTGATGGCCCTCCCAGTTGAACAGCTTTGAACTTTCTCCCCTTGGGAGGCCCGCCGCCAATATCGAAAATGATCTCTCTTAATCGTGTGCCCATAGGGATTTCCACCAGGCCGGTGTTGTTGATTCTGCCAGCCAGGGCAAAGATTTTGGTCCCCTTGCTTTTTTCAGTGCCTAATCGAGAATACTCTTCGCTTCCCTGAAGAATGATTAACGGGACATTACCAAAGGTTTCGACATTGTTGATATTAGTCGGGTTCCCCCACAGTCCCTTAATTGCAGGGAACGGCGGTCTTGGCCGCGGCATGCCCCGCCTTCCCTCAATGGAAGCCATAAGAGCGGTTTCCTCGCCGCAAACAAAAGCCCCGGCCCCCTCTTTTATCTGAAGGTGAAAAGAGAAATCTGTGCCTAGAATTCGATCTCCCAAAAGCCCCAACGATTCTAAATCAGCCAAGGCTATTTTAAGATGCTTTATGGCCAGTGGATATTCGGCTCGCACGTAGATATAACCATATTTAGCGCCAATAGCATAAGCTCCGATCAGCATCCCTTCCAGGACAGAATGAGGATCGCCCTCCAGAAGACCACGATCCATGAACGCTCCTGGATCACCTTCATCAGCATTGCAGACAAGATACTTCGGCTCGCCAGGGGCGCTGCGGCAGAATTCCCATTTTAATCCAGTCTGAAATCCCCCTCCCCCTCTTCCCCGAAGAGCAGACTTTTTGATTATATCAATCACTTCTTCAGGTGAGAGTGAGGTGAGAACCTTGATTAAGGCCTTATAGCCATCATATAAAAGGTAGTGGTCGATCCGCTTTGGATCTATTCGGCCACACCTAGACAGAACATGTTTAACCTGTTTTTTGTAAAAGGGAATATCCCGGCTGTAGGGCAACCTTTGCCCGCTTTGCTTATCAAGATAGGTCAGACGATCAATTATTTTCCCCTCTATGATAGTTTCAGAAATAATTTCCGCGGCATCTTCTGGTTGCACTTGCTGATAGAAAATATCATCAGGGTCAATAGCCACTACCGGAGCCTTGGCACAGAAGCCAAAACAACCAGTTTCAATAAGCTCAACTTTCTGCTCCAGCCCCTGCTTTTTGAGTTCATCAGCCAGTGCGTCGCGGACCTTATCCGCACCGTGGGCTAGACAACCAGTCATGCAAATGCGGATTCTCTTTTGCTGTGGATCATAACCCTTACAGATTTTTTGCCTTAATGCTTCAAGGTCTTGTATTGAATTTAGTTTCATGTGCTTGTCCATAGTTAATGGTTACTTATCTTCTCTTTTTTTAAGTTCATTTCTCGACCTGGGATTCCCTGGTTTCACCAGTGGCCATATTGGTAAATATCTTGTCTACCTTCTCCGCAGTCAGCTCGCCATAGTAGTCATCGTTAATCATCATTACTGGTGCTACAGCGCAAGCTCCAAGACAGGCTACGGTTCTTAAGGTATACAGACCGTCCTGAGTGGTTTCCCCTTCCTTTATGCCCAGCTTTCGTTCGATATTCTCTAAAATAGATTTTGAGCCCTTGACATGACAGGCTGTCCCTCGGCACAGTCTAATGGTATATTTCCCCTGCGGGCGGGTATAAAATTGAGCATAAAAGGTGATGACTCCATAAATCTCGCTGGGAGGAATATTCAGCGCTTCGGCTATGAGATCAACGGCCTCCTCAGGAATATAGGTATAGTGATCCTGAATTTTTTGAAGTACAGGGATCAGGGCACCGCTCTTATTTTTATAGTTTTCTAAAATTTGCTTGACATAGGTTAGATCTGGACTTTGACTCATTCTCTTCCCCTCATGCTGGTGCTATAATGTAATCCTTGAGAATTGCTGATTTAATATTTAAAACAGCGTTTATATATTCATCCAGACAAATGACCTGCAAAAACAGCCTGTCGGCTTAGAGCTGATTCCTTAAAACAAAAACTTCGGTAAAATAAAACCCTATTTTATCAGAAAAAGGCCAGATGTAAACAAAAAAATGACTAAGCAGCAATATTACTGAAATTTGAGATCAATTTTAACCAAACTCAGGCCGAATTTATGCTCCTATAAAGCACGCCATGCTCTTGAAAAAATAAATATTTACCCAATTTTTTCGATGAATGAGATCTTGAGAAATGCCGATACATCTTTATCAAAATTGATCAGGTTTTAAATAGGTGTGCTTCTGGCTTTCCTATATGGGTTTTTCTCAGAGCCAGAGGGAAATCATGGACTGAATATACAAGACAAAATAAATAATAAATAAATAATAATAATAAAATATATAATAATATACAGAGTTTAAAAAGATTTTATGGCCAGTTATGATAAAGGATAATATGACACTTCATCTTAGAAACTTACAACTTTTCCTGAATGGATATGAGCTTGCCTCCCTTCGCCTTGAGTATTATAAAGTCTATGCGCTGCTATTTGAATCTCCACCTGAAAAATTGAAACATTTTGTGGATATTGAAGAAAATATCGAGGCACTCAATAGGGAATACCTGGATTTATTCATTCGTCCCAATATCCGATATGTCTCTCCTTGCGGCTCGGCCTACAGGAAGAGGAAGAAAGAAAATGTCCTTCACTTTTTGACAGGCCATGCCAAGGGAGAGCCAAGGTCGGATGATCATTTCCTGATCGGATTGAGCTATATGCGGTTTTTAATCGAGAGAGAAAAGCGGCAATGGCAGCGAAAAAATTACCTGATGGCGGTAAATCTTCTCCATCAGCAGCAGGACTACCTTCTTGGGCACCTGGGTTGGCTGCCTGAGTTATGTGCAGAGATACAGCGAAAAACAACCTCTCGGTTTTATCATGATCTGGCCTCAAATCTTGAAAATTTCTTTCAGCTTGAAAAACTCCTTCTAGAGATAATTCTCCTGAGAAGAGCAGGAGTGCTGAATTGATTTATGAATTGATTTTGTAAACATTGCCTTAGAGCTACCTTAGAGCTACCTTGTGCTTTCTGCAACTCCTGCCTCACCTGCCTTAATGACGGCATATTTTGTTGAGATTGGCCCTATGATCTCGGTGAATATGGTGGTAAAGAGCAGAATATTGATTACCCAGCTACTCATTTGTGATCCTATCGGGAATTTTTGGAAATCCCGGCGGATGATCATAGCTAGACCAACAGCCACTCCGATCTGGGAAAGCAGCCCAAATCCAAGATATTTTTGGACAACTTTCGGGGCATGAGAAAGCCATGCCCCTACAAAAGCCCCTAAGACCTTTCCTAGAATGCGCATCACCAGATAGCAGAGCCCTAACCAGCCGATTATGCGAATCAAGCCGATTCTAAGGTGCGCTCCTGCAAGAACAAAAAACATGCAATAAATAGGTGGGCCAACCATGTCGGTCAATTGGAAAACCCTACGGCTGGCGTGCGGAATAGCATTACTTAGGGTAATTCCAAGGGCCATACAGGCCAGCAATTCGTCAAGACCCAAAAGGAGGGTTACACCGGCCGTAGCCAGCAGGATGCCCACTGCGGCGATAAGAAGATCCGTCCGGTCATTGATCCGCAAAACCGCAAAGCTCATAGCTGCTCCCGCAACTACCCCGATCACAATGGCCAAGGTTATATCTTTGAGGGGAGTAAGGATCATTGAGTGGAGCACGGTAGGCCAGAATCTGGCTAACAGTGATGTCGAGCCCCTTGCTGCGGCATATTGCATCGACAGAAAGGCCTTAGCCATAGCCGAGGAGAATCCATATAAAATTAGAGCAATAGCATCATCAATGGCTACGACAGCAATTAGGGTTTTAGTTAGGTCCCCCCTGGCTTTGATTTCATTCAAGACCATGAGCGTAGCTGCCGGCGCTGTGGCCGAGGCCACAGCCGCCAAGACCAGGGCCGTCGAGATGTACTGATACCAGTTGCCGTTTTTCATTACCCAGGGGAGAATGAAATATGAGGATATCCCCACCAGGATGAAAGCTCCGCAGGCCTCACATATACTGATCAGGGTGATGGCTTTACCAAGCCTCTTTAATGAGGCCGCCTCTAGCTGCGATCCTATTGAGAAAGCAATAAAGCTGAGAGCCAGAGGAGTTAACACTTCGACACTCAGGAGCTCGAATTGGGGACCTTGAAAAATTCCCAGTATTGATTCTCCACATATAAACCCTATGAGGACATATCCAGCCACAGCCGGAACTTTGAGCCTGTTCATCAGCCGTCCAACACTCACTCCGGCAATCGCGGCGAGCCCTAGGGAAAGAAATCCGTTTAGGGGGGAGAAAAAATTTGCCGTCCAAGGCTGCATCTTCCAGATAACACTCCTTATTACTGTTTACTGTAGCGTGGCGCACTTACGAATAAAAAAAATAAAAAAGTAATTATAGCAGCATCTATCTTTGCTTAGCAAGAATAAAAGACCTCCGCCAGATGTTCCCCATGTTGAAAAAATAATGTTGAAAATATAAAGGGGAGGAGAGAAAATAAAGAGAGAAGAAAGTTACCGTGGGTTTCTTTCTTCTCTCTCTTCTTTCTTTTTTAAGATTAGGGAGT